>Ga0308176_10000322_pt1 | contig 31633 bp, 19 predicted proteins | sample PhyCR2_3_FD_203890 | JGI IMG/M metagenome (GOLD analysis project Ga0308176, IMG submission 203890) | Soil microbial communities from UC Gill Tract Community Farm, Albany, California, United States - DLSLS.C.R2 | ecosystem: Environmental > Terrestrial > Soil > Agricultural land | place: USA... | reverse complement strand
AACTCCCAAACGCCTGCAAAGGAAAAGCGCTTGCCAACATTTAGGGCAGAGATTTCCTTCCAGCTCGTGCCGAACCACATGTCTCGCGTGAGCAGGTTATCCAGGTTCTTGGACCACGTGAATGAAGTGATGATAGTCAAACCCGTCCCGTAGCGCTTCTGGCCTTCGACTTCTAAACCGTGGTAGTTGGATTGGCCGCTAAAGGAAAACAGCGTAACCGAGCCTAAATTTTGAAAAGGGCGACGAGACTGGACGTCCCCCGGGCCGGGCGTGGGTTCGTTGGGATAGTGGTAGCGTCGAAGTCCCAGGGCGTGATTACCCACGTAACCAACCTTCAGCACAAGATCCTTGGCGAAGGTATGATCCACGTACATGTTCCATTGATGCACGTAGGATTGGTGCATATCGACGTTAATGCCAGTTACCGCCGGTTTGCTTCCAGGAGCAAGATACCCCACCACCGGAGTCAGGTTGTTCACCGGAAACGTTTGGTATGACGTTTGATTTACCGAGAGCACAGCGTCACCCGTGCGAATGAAGGGAGCGTTGATTGACAGATTAACCCAGGTACAGGCCGCGTCGCGCTGATAAAACATGCCGTACGCACCGCGCAGAACAGTATCCTTCCCGGCGAGGAATGCGAACCCGACTCTCGGTGCGAAGTTGTTATTGTCGTTCATCAGAAGCCCGGGAGTGAGGCTGTCCGGTTTCTTGCTTATCCCCGGAACCCCGGTGTCGGTAGGCGTAATGATGGTCGCCGTTGTGGGGCCGGTCTGATAGAAGTTGGACATCTTGTTGTACCTGGATACGGGATTCCCAAGCCACTCGTATCGCAGCCCCAGGTTTACGCTGAGGCGACTGTTGATCTTCCAATCGTCCTGAACCCACGGCATGACTTGATTGTTCCTGTAACCGGGATCGAAAATGTCGATGCTCGCCCTGATCTCACGAGGCAAGCCCATGACGAGATCAGCCAGTGCGAAGCCGGCGGAGCCGGCACCTGCGGTCCATTGGCCGTTGAAGCTGGTTTGACCGGCGGGATAGATGGCTTCTACGAAAGTATCCCGATAGCGGTTGCCCTGAAACCCGTACTTAAGTGTGTGGTTTCCGCGCTGCATGAACATGCTGGCCTGCAGCTGAAAGATCTCGTTCTTCCAACCGCGCGGTCCCGATACGCCCTGCCCCTGCGTTGCACCTGACGGATTTCCGAAATCGCTGAAGTTCGTGACCGTCCAATACGGCGCGTGATAGCAGATCGGCTGGTTGCAAGCGCCACTCAATCCCAACTCCTGAGCAACATTGGTCTTGAACGCACTCTCGGTTTGCTCCGTCTGATGGAAGCGGCTGTACCCGAGCCGCAGTTCGAAAATCGAGGTCGGATTGATGGTGTGAGCGAAATCAATCATCGCCTGCTGGCCCCGGAGAATCTGGCTGTAGCTAAAGGCGGGCCACACGGGAGGTCCTAGGGTGTTTGTGCTGCTCACGATGTATCGCCCGAACAGATGCGTAGTCGGACTGAAATAGTGATCGATGCGCGGCAGGAACTGATCGGTAGCTGTTTGCTGAGGTGCAAGAGATTGATAGTTGTTGATAGGGATGATGCCGCCCGTACCGAGCTGATTCGGCAGGGGCACAAATCTGTTCATGAACGCCTGTGCAAGCGGGTTCAGCCTGTTTGACAGGATTACGTTGTTGGCGAATGGCCTCCCCGTCGTCCAGTCATAGATCACGACTGGTGTTCTATTCGAAAAGTCGGTACGAAGAAGTGAAGAGAAGTCGCCGTTCCGGAATGCTGGCGTCGGGACTGTTGTGTTTTGCGTGAAGCCCTGACGTAGCCGCATCGATTCCCAGGAACCAAAGAAAAAGGTTTTGTCGCGTTTGATGGGGCCGCCGAAGGTTGCTCCGAACGTATTCCGGCGCAACTCAGCCTTCCGTGCTGCGTAGGATTCTTTAGCATTTGTAAGGTCATTCCGAAGGAACTCATAGGCGCTGCCATGGAACTGGTTCGTCCCGGATTTCGTGACAACGTTGATGTGGCCTCCGGCCTCGCTGCCGAACTCGGCGTCGTAGTTCGCGGTTTCGATCTTAACTTCGGCAATTGCATCGAGCGAAGGCGAGAACATGTTCGTCTCGTGCTGCATCTCTTTTCCTGACAAGCCGTCAAAAAGGTACTGATTATATTGCGCACGTTGTCCGTGTACGCTGAAAGAACCGATCCAAGTAGCACGCTCGGTCTGATGGCGCGAGTTCCCCGTCGAATTGACCACTCCCGGAGCTAGAAGCGCCAGTTGCATGAAGTCGCGCGCGGCGAGTGGAAGGTCGTTGATTTCCTTGTTCTCGATCAGTCCACCCACTTGAGAATCGCTCGTCTGGAGAAGCGGAGCGGCGCCCGCCACTTCCACTCGTTCCGTCACCGTGCCGAGTTCCATGGTGATGTTGATGTCCACCGATTGATTAACGTCGATGTTGATCAGGTCGGTCGAGGCGGTCTTAAACCCCGGAGCCGAAGCGCTGACCTGGTATTTCGCCACTCTGAGATTCGGGAACGAGTAGCGTCCCGCGTCGTTCGTTGTCGTTTCCACCGTCGTACCGCGCTCCGTATCGGTGGCGCTAACCTTCACGGATTGCATGGGCGCGCCGGCGCTGTCGGTAATGGTTCCACCGATTCGCGAGGAGACTTGTCCCAGTAGCAGCGTAGCGGTGAAAGAAGCGATAACGAGCTTAGAAACTGCATTCAAGTGATTCAGCATGTCTGTTTTCCCGGCGTTCTGATTCTGGGCAGCACGGTTTAGGAACTTCAGTTGACACACACCGTGGGTCAAACTACATTCCAAATCTCTTCGACCACGAAGAAGGCGAACTTGGCGCACGCAACAGAGACGATTGGCATCATTAAAACTGCGATTGCAGAAAATGTCAATTGTTTTTCTGCAGTGATATGCTCTGCGGAATGACAACGAACACGCGGATCGTACTCACTGGCTTACTTGGGGTTGTGTTACTGGGCAATGTTAGTAGCCCGGAGAACAAAACATCGAAGCAATTCTTGAACGTCGATGGGCATCAACCGCCGGGGTACACACAGGTTGTCACTACCTCGCCTGGCAAACTCATTTTTATCTCCGGCCGGGGCGGAGCCGCTGCCGATGGGACATTTCCTGCCGATTTCGCTACGCAGGCCAAGAATACATTCGAAGACCTGAAGAAGTGCCTCGCGCTCGCGGGAGCAAGTTTCTCCGATGTCGTAAAGGTGAATTACTATGTTACGGACCTGTCAAACACGGGCAAGCTGCGGGACGTTCGAGCCAGCTATCTGAATATGAAACAACCACCGGCTGCAACACTGGTGCAGGTTGGCCTGGGTGGCGGCGCCCTGGTCGAGATTGAGGCGACCGCCGTTCTCCCGCAGTAAGGGACGACAGAGCTTCTGATCACATTTGATATTGCAGTTTTTGACAATGCTGTGTCGCTGGTGTATTCTCGGGTTCTATCCAGCACGTGAGTCCCACAACAGCGCTGTCAATTGGCCTATATAACGGAGGAACGACCAGCGGACGGTCGCCTTACAGCCGCCGGGCTTTCTTCCCCGAGTTACTCGGCGGTTTGCTCCTGGGCCCGCAGTTATGGGCGAAGAACCTGACCGGTGTCGAACAGGTGATGGGCAAACTTCCGAAGATCAATCACCACGCACCTCTTCGGGTCCGGATTCTAAGCGAAGAAAAGCTTGAGCATTATATTCGCAAACGATTGTCCTATGTGCCCGAACCTGACAGTCTGGTTCACGGATGGCTGCTGATTCCGAATGCCTCCCGTCCCGCACCGGCCGCGTTGTGTCTTCACGAGACAACTCCCATTGGAAAAGACGAAGTGGTTGGACTTGGTGGTAAGCCGAACCTTCGCTACGGAGACGAGTTGGCGAGGCGAGGTTACGTGGTCCTCGCACCGGATTATCCGAGCTTCGGTGAGGATAAGGTCGACTTCGCTCGCGAGGTGTACGGCCGCGGGTACGTAAGCGGAACGATGAAGGGGATCGTAAACCACATCCGCGGTATCGATCTGATCACGAGTCTGCCCGGAGTCCAGGCAAAGCAGATAGCGGTCATCGGCCACTCTCTCGGAGGCCATAACTCGCTGTTCGTGGCCGCTTTCGAACCTCGAATACGGGCTGTCGTAACCAGCTGCGGGTTCACGTCCATGTCTCGGTACTACGGAGGCAATCTGAAGGGCTGGACCTCAGACCGTTATATGCCGCGCATTGCATCTGTCTATCACAACTCGCCGAAAGAGTTACCGTTCGATTTCACTGACATTCTTCTTGCAATTGCGCCTCGACCAGTGTTCATCAACGCTCCCGTTTCAGATTCGAACTTCGACGTGACGGGAGTGGACGAGTGCATAAAGAAAGTGAAGAACCGATTTCCGGAAGGCAATTTGGTTGTGGCACACCCACAGTGCGGACACGATTTCCCGCCCGAAGTCCGAGAGCAGGCCTATCGATTCTTGGATGACCAACTTCGCTTCCGTCATGGAGGAGCATAGATGGAACTGCATCAAACCGGAGCCGCATCTACTCCAGCATCACAGCCCATATCGCGCCGAAGCTTGCTTGCGGCTGGCGCTTTTCTGATCGGCAATCGGGTTCGGGCAGCGGGACAAGACCAACGAACCGCAGACGAACCACGGATCATAGACATCCACCAGCACACGAATTACGCCGGCCGCGATGACGCCACGCTGGTCGCCCATCAGGCCAAGATGGGAATCGCAAAGACCGTGCTGCTACCGGCGGGATCGAAGTACGGGCTCGCGGCGAATTGCGGGAAGAATGACTCCGTCTATAACCTTGCAAAACAGTATCCGGACCGGTTCGTATTCTTTGCCAATGAGCTACCTGACATACCCGAGACCCAGAGCGTTATCGAGAAATACTTAAAGTTAGGCGCGATAGGAATCGGCGAACAGAAGTTTCACGTAGATTGCGATTCGAAGCCAATGCGGTTGATCGCGGATATTGCTAAGGATCACAAGGTTCCTGTACTGATGCACTTCCAGTATCAAACGTATAACCTGGCGTTCGAGCGCTTTTACAAGATGTTAGAAGCGTATCCGACCGTCAACTTCATCGGACATGCGCAAACCTGGTGGGCAAACATTGACAAGAATTGCCGTCAGGAGGTTATGTATCCGAAGGGTCCGGTAGCACCTGGAGGCATAACAGACCGTCTTCTCTCCGACTACCCGAATATCTTTGGGGATCTATCAGCAGGATCCGGCCTGAATGCCTTCCAGCGTGACGAGGATCATGCCCGCGACTTCTTGAAGCGTCATCAGGACAAATTGCTCTACGGAAGCGACTGCGACGATCATGTGGGGACTGGGAAGGCATGTATCGGATGGCAACAGATCGCCTCGATCCGTCGCTTGGCTCCAGATGCCGCAGCGATTCATAAGATGTTCTACGGCAACGCGAGCAAGCTATTTAAGGTCGGCTAAGCAGTCTCTGCGTTTCAGCGTCAAGGGCGGGCCTCACAGGCCGCCTCGCAAATACGCGATGATGTCGGCGAGGTCCTGCTTGCTCAGCGACTGTTCAAAGCCGTTAGGCATTAGCGACAACTTCGAGGGGCGGACGTCTGCGATGTTCTTCCGCAGGATTGTGTGATCACGCTCCTCGGAGCCTCCGTGCAGGGTGAGAAGGCCAGGCGTTTCGTTAGCGATAATCCCGTCATAGACAAACCCGTCCTTGGTTGTAACTACGTAATTGATGAATCTTGGCTCAATCGCGTAATTCGGATCCAAAATGTCGGTCAGCAACTCCTCTTTTGTCTTGTTGTTGATACCCGACAAATCAGGTCCGACACGGCCACCGCTGCGACGGGGCATATGACAGCGGGCACAACTCGCCCCGAACGCACTCGCGCCTCGCTTGGCATCTCCTTCCAGTTGCAGCACATCTCGGTACGCCATCACAGTCTTCTCCCGGTTAACGCTAAAAGAGGCGAACCGCGCCTTGGCGTCTTTCGCCACCTCGGGATCGGGGTTCTCGATAAGATGTGAGATCACTGCCGGGTCTACTGCCGACGGCTGCACTGTCCCTTGCTCAATCGCATTCAGCAACAGCGGCGCCCGGCTCTTGTGAGTCACCAACGCATCCAGCGCTTCCGATCTGCCGTCGAAGCTGTAAGAGTTCCAGTGCTTTAGAAGGAGCTTTCCAGCTTCCGGTTCGGAGAAAGAAGCGAGGGAGTAAATCGCAGCCGCTTCGACCTTGGGCCGGGGTGGGCTCTGCAACACCTTATCCAAGATCGGGCCGGAGACATTGAAGTGCCCCCCGCGCAAAGCTCGGATTGCGGTCACTCGCTGTGCCACGGGCAGGCTCGCGTTCAACGCGTCCTGGCCGGCCTGGCGCATTATAGCTGGCACATCGAGGTGGCTGGCTACGTCCCATGCCGCCTCCCTGACCGCATCGTTTCCGGACTTCGTGAAGCGTCCCAGCGAAACCTCGGCTCCGCTTACCTTGAGATACCTAGTGTTGGACAGAGCCAATCCTCGCGCCAACCCTTTCAACGAGCCTTCCGGATTGCTTAACTTCGCCAGGCCGGCCAGAACTTGAGACAGCTCTTGCGGTTCTTGTCGCGCTCCCAGCAGGGCCGACAGTTCGCTGAGCATCTGCGGATCTGCCCAGTTCTCGCCTTTCTTCAGCAGCGCGAGATACAGCGGGCAACCAATCTCATTCGAAGACGTCAGAATGGCAGTTCGAAACCAGGGATCGGAAGAACGGTCATGGGTCAGTTGCGCCAATGTTGGAAGCACTCGGGCGTCCTTCAAGTTACCGAGCGTCAACGCTGCCTGTAACTGTACTCGCTGATCAGAATCCGCAGCAGCAGCCACCACCGTATCGGCTAGCGGTTTCGAATTGTTCATGAACGCTTCGGAGAGTCGAAGCGCATTCTCACGAACCTTGCCAAGACCGTCCCCTGCTGCACTTTGAACCAACGACGGATCGAGAGCCGGGTACGACTTCAGCAACCATAGTGCGTGAACGCGAGACTCCGGCGTCGGTCCGTGTTGGGCCATGTTTTTCAACGCGTCTACAGCCGAGCGATCCTGCTTTTCGAGCAGCAGCCGGTGCGCTGTCCAGCGATGCCAGCCATTCGGATTTCCCAACTGCTTCACCAGATCAGCTGTGCTGGCAGAAGCGAGGTTCGGATTGGAGTCGTGTTGACGCTCAGGATGGTTCGGTACGATCCGATAAATTCGCCCCATCGTATCGCCGTTATAAAAGTTGATATTCTTCTTGATCTCTTCCGGTATGGATTCTGGTGTCTCGATCACCTGCCGGTAGATATCAGTGAAATAAAGGTTCCCATCCGGGGCGTTATAGAAGTTGCAAGGCCGGAACCAGACATCCGAAGAAGCCAGGAACTCGACCCCGTCCTTGGCGCGATGGGCGACGAGTGTTGAACCGCCGGGCAAGATAACGTCGCGGTGGATCAGGTTTCCGCTTACGTCGCCCGTAAATATGTTGCCCACGTACTCCGAAGGGAAATTGTCACCCGTGTAGATGGTGCTTCCAGAAGCAGCTGTGAACCAACCCGCAACCTGTTCGGTAACGTGTAACTCATTCTCGTTGTAGCGCTGCTGCCGCACGCTCGTGCGTTCTTTCCGCCATTCCTGCGGGCCGGTGAGCGGATACATGCGCGCTGAGGGTCGACCATGATCGGAGATGTCCTGCGCCTCCGCCGCGATCTGCAGCAATGGAGTACGCGCTACGTACTGCATCGGCAAGATGACCTGCCGCAGGTGCGTCGTGTTCTGCGTTATGAAACGTTCGCCGAAATCGCTAAGTGTTGAGCCGAATTGCGCCGGCCCGGATGCCTCTTCACCGATGCCTGTGATTGGATCGAATCGGAAGTCCGTTCCCCGCACCAGAATCGGCGGTCTCTCCGGATGTTCCGGCGACGTGACTCGGCCGTTGTTCCCCATATTCGAGCAGTAGATCCAGTTGTCCACGCCCAGGCGCGGATTCGAGACGCGCGATTCCTGGTTAGATTTCGGGAAGCCGGTAAAAAGGACCTTTTTCACATCAGCAACGCCATCTCCGTTCGTGTCTTTCATGAACAGGATGTCCGGCGCGCTGGTAACAATCAAACCGCCGCCCCAAGGCATGAACCCGCTGACAGCAAGGACGTGGTCAGCAAATACTGTCGTCTTGAATTTGCCCGACCCAATACTCTGCAGTAGACGAATCCGAGATCGCGCGGGCTTCCCCTCGGGCGGGTCATCCGGATAATCCATCATCTCCGCAACGTAAACCTTGCCGGTCTCATCGAAGGCCATTTCAACGGGACTCATGACGTCGGGTTCCGAAGCGAAGAGCTCGACGTGGAAGTCGTCGCTCAGACGCATGGCCTTCATTGAATCCCGAGGAGTGAGCGCGCGCTCTTCGGGATTTTTCTTATTGCAGGAACTCGATAGGAGAATCGCTAAGGCGAGAGTGGAGCAGACGCTTACCGTTCTCAATTTCTGAAGGCCAGCGTTCGGCCCGTAGTACCGTACTGACTCGTAGTGATATGGCAATTTTTACTGCGAAGTCTAACAACTCTGCCATAATGTGTCAAGGCATAGCCCTTCGATCACTGTGTATTCCGATACTACGCGCAGCGGCAACCTTTCAGACCAAGCGTACTCATTGATCCTGAATAAGATTCTCAAAGGGGATATACCTTTGGGATCGGCCCTTTCTCGTCGCAAGCTGGCAACCTCCTTCAATATGAGTTTCCTTCCTATCTCGGAGGCTATTCAGAGACTCGAGAGTGAAGGGTTCGTCGAGAGCCGCCCCCGCGTAGGCACTCGTGTCCGCGTTCCAACGGCCCAAGATATACGCGACCGTTACATCATTCGAGAAGCTTTAGAAGTCCAGTTCGCCCGTCTCTTTTGCGAGAAGGCGAGTGCCGCTGAACGCGAGGAAATGCGGCGGATGGCATCGGCACTGGACGAGATGTCCCTGAATCTCGCGTCCCGGCCGGATGATGAGGAGCTGCGCTTCTCCACCCAGACACTTCACATCAATCTCCACATGCGAATCGCCGAGTGCACCGGCTGTACACCGCTATATAAGATGTTGGAGAAAAATCAGGTCCTGATTTTTAACTGGATCTTCGATCTGGCGGCCAACTCCGAAATGCCGCGAAACTGGCACAGAGATCTTATCGAGGTGTTAGTGGGTTCTGATCCGGACGCGGCCTGTTTAGCAATGGGACACCACATCCGGACGGGAATGCAGGAGATTCAGGACCGAATCAATGCCCGGTTTGGCAACAGCCTGGGTGGCGTATCCGGTCGGGCCAACCCTATCAATGGCGATGAGTTGTTAGTCAGCAACCATTGGAGGGAACGATACGCTCGGTCGAGCGTTAGCGGGTGAGCATCCCGTATGCGCGCCCAGCACAGAGACTCCGTCCTTTGGGCCCTGCTGACTATGGCGCGTCCGGCAAACATTCTGACGGCTCACGCCGATGTCCTCGCCGGATATGCCGCTGCTGAGACTGCTCAGCTCTCGCATTTAGTATTACTGTTGATAGCAACCACCGGCCTTTACGGCGGCGGAATTGTGTGGAATGACGTTTGCGATGCGACGCAGGATGCTTCCGAGAGGCCAGAGCGTCCGATTCCAAGGGGAACGGTGAGCCGGACCCAAGCAGGCACGTTCGGTAGTTTCCTACTTCTGGGCGGTGTCGTCAGCGCTTTTTGTGCCTCGGAGACGAGCGGACTGGTTGCACTCGCGACGGCCCTCGCAGCCCTCTTATATGACGCATTGGCTAAGCGCCAAGCGATCCTGGGTCCTCTCAACATGGGATTGTGCCGTGGGCTGAACTTTTCGCTTGGCCTGTCGGTTTCGACCCACGCCCTTTCAAGCCGCTGGCCGATTGCACTGATCGCTACGTTTTACATCGCCGGCATTACTGCCCTGAGCCGGAATGAGGTGCGTGGCGGTGAACGCGGCGCAGCACTCGTTTCAACCTTTTGGCTGGGCGGCGCGCTTCTCGTTGCCTTCCTGATGTTCACCTCCATCGCACCCCACCCGTATTGGGGACTGCCTTTCTTTGCGCTACTGCTTTACCGGATTTCCCCCTCTTTCTTCCGAGCCATCAGGACACTGCGCGCACCAGACGTACGACTGGCCGTAAAGGCGGGCGTCCTCTCTTTGATCGTCCTGAACGCTTCCGTTGCCGCTAACTTCGCCGGATTTCTGTATGGCGCAGCTCTCCTGCTTCTTTACATTCCGGCCACGCTCCTCGCGAGATGGTTCGCAGTCACCTGAGCCATGGCATCACTTCATCAAACCGTTCGAGTCGAGTTCCGTTACCAGGTACACTTCACGCGTGGTGTCTTTGATCGCAGGAACACGATTCTGCGAGACCTGATTCTCGGCGCTCGCGAGGGCCTCCGCAAAGTGCTGGTTGTCGTCGAGGAACAGGTAAGCCGAGCCTTCCCTGCCCTGATCGATGACATCAGGAGCTACGCGGACGCACACGCGGACGCGCTAGAGCTTGTCGGTGATCCTCAAATCATTCCCGGCGGCGAATGGATCAAGCAAACGAAAGTGTATGTGGACAGGATCCGCGCAGCCATTCACCAAAACCAGATCTGCCGTCACTCTTTCGTCATGGCGATCGGCGGAGGAGCACTTTTGGACGCAGTCGGCTACGCGGCCGCGACTGCTCACCGTGGAGTGCGCCTGATTCGATTGCCAACCACCGTTCTTTCTCAGAACGATTCGGGAGTGGGTGTCAAAAACTCCTTGAATCTCTTCGGCAAAAAGAATTTCATCGGAACCTTTGCTCCTCCTTATGCCGTGATCAATGACTTCGAGTTTCTCCGCTCGCTTTCCGATCGGGACTTCCGCAGTGGGCTCGCCGAAGCGGCGAAGGTGGCATTAATCAAGGACGCGAGTTTCTTCGAACAACTGGAAGCCTTGACCGAACGGTTGACCGAGCGCGATTCGTCTGCCGTCGAAACCGTAATCTATCGGTGTGCCGAACTTCATCTGCAGCACATTGCAGGCAACGATCCATTTGAGCTGGGTCGCTCCCGGCCGCTCGATTTCGGACATTGGGCAGCTCACAAGCTTGAACAGCTAACAGAGCATCGCCTTCGGCATGGCGAAGCTGTTGCGATTGGCATTGCCCTCGACTCAACCTATTCGCACCTGATCGGCATGCTTTCCGAAGACGATTGGCGTCGCATCATCGATCTTCTGCTTGATTTTGGGTTTGAGCTGGATCTTTCGCAGATCGCAATTGAGGATCTGCTGGTAGGCTTGGACGAATTTCGTGAACACCTCGGAGGAGAGCTTACAATTATGCTGCTCCGCGCAATAGGAGCCGGTGAGGAGGTTCATGTAATGAACGAGCAAGTAATAGAGCAAAGTGCTGCGCTCCTGGCCCGTTACTCAAAACGTTCCTCTACGGCAGCAGTGGGCCGGAGCGCTATTTTGGGGGCTTAAGGAAGATGAATCGAAGCTGTCCACTGACTACGCGTCAGATCATCGACGAGTACTTTATTGAAAACCGCACGCGGCTTCTCGAATTGGCTGCGTTTCTCGACCGTTTGAGACGTTCGGCTGACCAGGCCGCCTGGACCAGTGACTTCCGCATGCAGGCTTTCAGTCGTGCTTTGGAGGCGTTGGCGGCTGAATCCGCCGATAAGGTGAGCCAAGTGCAGCTTCTGTTCAGCGACCCGACTACAGAGCCCAAGCCGATACTCGACGAAAAGAGCGCTAGCGGCGCTTGGAATGCCATCGGGGCCGCACTCGAGGTGTCCTGATGTACTACATCGAAATGCATGGGCACATGGTCTCGCGCACTACGGATGATTATCGCGACATGGCTATGGCCGGTTGTGTCGCGGTCAGTGAGCCCGCCTTTTGGGCCGGCTGGGACCGAAGCTCGGCCAAGGGTTTCGAGGATTATTTTCGTCAGCTCAGCGAATTCGAGCCCAAACGAGCCGCACAGTTCGGGATCAAACACGTAACATGGCTATGCCTGAACCCGAAAGAAGGCGAAGACCGCGCCATAGCGGCCGAAGTACTCGCCTGCATTCCAAAGTTCTTGAACCGCCCCAATGTGGTCGGAATCGGCGAGATCGGAATGAACCGGGTGACTCGCAACGAGATCGCGACGTTCAACGATCACGTTCAACTCGCGCTCGATCACGATCGCATGATCCTCATCCATACGCCGCATTTGGAGGACAAGCTGAAAGGCACGCGTGTCACGATCGAGCAACTACAAAATTTTCCCCGCATCGATCCTAAACGCGTTTTGATTGATCACGGAGAGGAACACACGCTCGGGATGATTTTGAACGCCGGATACTATGCAGGCGTGACTCTCTATCCCAATACAAAGGTGTCTGTCGCTCGGGCCGTCGACATGATCGAGACCTTCGGGGCGGAACGCATCACAATCAGTTCGGCGTGCGATTGGGGACCTAGCGTACCTACCGCCGTTCCGCAGCTGATGCTAGAGATGCGCCGGAGGGGTCACAGTGAAGCGCTGATCCGGAAAGTTGTCTTCGACAATCCGTTGGAGTTCCTCATGCAAAGCGGCAAGTTCGAGTTGCCAAGGCTCGGAATCCAACTCCGTTCTGCGAGTGCCGCGGACTGATGCAGGTCGGGACAGCAGAGCTCACGTACTGCACCAATATTCACTCTGCCGAAGGCTGGCCGGCGGTCTTCGACAACGTCCGGCGATACGCGATCGAGCTGAAGGCACGATTGAGTCCCCATGCTTCGTTCGGACTCGGTCTTCGTCTCTCGAACGAGGAGGCGGAAGCACTCTCGCGCGAGGACCAGCTAGAGGAGTTTGCAAGGTTCCTCGAAAGGTCTGGATTGCATGTTGCGCTGATCAATGGCTTCCCGTATGGATGGTTCCACGGCCGGCGGCTGAAAGATCAAGTCTTCGCACCTGACTGGACTCAGCCCGAACGCGTCGAGTACACACTGCGTCTGATCCGAATCCTGAGCCGATTGCTGCCGGAAGGGATGGATGGCGGCGTTTCTACGTGTCCTCTGTCCTATAAGCCTTGGTTCCGGTCGCCGGAGGATGTGAACTGGGATCTGATTATTGCGAATCTTCTTCGTGTCTTCGAGGTGCTACACGAGCTGAAAGTCGGTCGAGGACAGTACCTGCACCTCGACATAGAACCCGAACCCGACGGTCTGGTCGAAAACACCTCTGAGTTTGTGGCGTTCTTTGATCGACTTCTACGAACCGCCGTTCCTCGCCTCCGTGAAGGCCGGTTCGGCCTGGCGCCAAATGTAGCGGAGTCCGCCTTGCGTGATCATCTTGCTCTTTGCTACGACCTCTGTCATTCGGCAGTGGAATTCGAAACTGCCGAAACCAGCCTCGAGCAAATAAAGACCGGTGGGATCCGGATTGGCCGTGTGCAAATCAGTTCAGCGATCAAGATGGGCCTCCCAAAGGACTCAAAGGAACGGGCGCAAGTCCGCGAACAACTGCACGGCCTGATCGATCCCGTTTATCTGCATCAAGTGATCGGAGACAGCTCCCGGTTCCGAGACCTCGAGGACAGTTTGCCTCATCTAGAGACTGCAGAAGGTTCCGAATGGCGGATCCACTATCACGTTCCTCTGTTCCTGGAGAAGTATGGCCTGTTAAGTTCCACGCAGGCAGAGCTTCGTAACGCGCTACGCAGGCTCGCTCCATTAGGAATCAAGCACTTCGAGATCGAAACGTATACCTGGAGCGTGCTTCCACCGGAACTGAAGATACAACTCGTCGATTCCATCGAGCGCGAGTACCGCTGGGTGTTGGATCACCTTCGATGAGTGCGTTGCCGGCAGCTAAGCCCACTGCTGTGCTTAACGTGGTCGGGCTCACCTCGGAATGGCTGGACGGGCGCATGCCATTTCTCTCGGACTGGGCACGCAGGCGGCGCATCTCGTATGTTCGACCACCGCTGCCGGCAGTGACCTGTACTGTTCAAGCGACCTACTACACCGGCAAACCTCCGTCTCACCACGGCATTGTAGGCAACGGCTGGTACTTTCGCGACGATTGCGAAGTTCATTTCTGGCGCCAGTCGAACAAGCTGGTCGGTGGACGCAAGATTTGGGACGAGGCGCGCGAACGGTTTGCCGGCTTCACATGCGCCAATCTGTTCGGGTGGTACAACATGTACTCTTCGGTCGATGTTTCGGTAACGCCCCGACCGATGTATCCGGCCGACGGACGCAAACTGCCGGACGTTTACACGGAACCGCCTGAACTTCGGTCCGCGCTGCAAGACGAGTTCGGCACCTTTCCGCTGTTCGAGTTCTGGGGTCCTCGCACGTCCATCCGTTCGTCACGATGGATTGCAAACTCGGCGAAGTATGTCGCCGATCGTTACCATCCGACGCTAACTTTCGTTTACCTTCCTCATCTCGATTACAACCCGCAACGCCTCGGGCCGAATCATGCCTCTCTTAACGCGGATCTGAAAGAGATCGATGATGTCTGCGCCGATCTCATCCGCTATTACGAAGCGGCGGGAATCCAGGTCATTGTTCTATCTGAGTATGGAATTGTGCCGGTGGACACGCCCGTTCATATCAACCGCGTTCTGCGAAGCTTAGGTTGCGTCCGCGTTCGTGAGGAACTGGGGCTTGAGATCCTGGATCCGGGCGCCAGCGCCGCCTTCGCTGTCGCAGACCACCAGATCGCTCACATCTACATTAATGATTTGTCGCGTACCGCAGTGATTCGCCATGCTCTTGAGGAAACCGCCGGGATTGATGCTGTTTTGGACGACGAAGGCAAACGTCAGGCAGGATTGGACCACCCGCGCTCAGGGGAACTGGTGGCAGTGGCTAAGCCGAACGCCTGGTTCACTTACTATTACTGGCTCGAGGACAGTAAGGCGCCCGATTTCGCGCGAACGGTTGACATCCATCGCAAGCCCGGCTACGATCCGGTGGAACTCTTCATTGATCCGGCGATCTCGCTTCCCGCGCTGACGGTCGGGTACAAACTGGCAAAACGAAAACTCGGGTTTCGTAATCTGCTGGATGTGATTCCGCTCGACGCGTCTCTTGTCAAAGGTTCTCACGCACGCATCGACAATCCGCGTGAGCGTGGACCCGTTTTCGTAGGAAATGCATCGCGTGCCGATTTGCAAGCGCAAGAGGTGTATACCGAAATTCTGGCCCACCTGAACTCATGACGAGCGTGGGCGGCAGCAAGGTTGTTCATGATGAGAAGAGACTGATTTTATGAAACGTAGAGAATTGCTAAAGACGGTCCCTGCCATTGCTCTTGCATCGGGTTTTGCAAGCAACGCTGAGACAAAACATTCAAGGCTGCGGCCCGGAATTGTTGCGTACTCATTCCGAAAGCAATTCGAAAGTAAATCGATGACCTATGACGACCTCATCCACCTGGCCGCTGACGCCGGCTTGGATGGCATCGATACGACAGTGTACTGGTTCCCGGACACGTCTCCCTCATTTCTTGCGTCGCTACGCAAGACGGCCTATCGAAATTCCGTTCAGCTCTACAGTCTGGCGTGTCGGGTCCGCTTGTGCCAGCCGAGTGCTGAACTGCAGGACAAGGAAGTGGCAGAATGCAGAAAGTGGGTGGATGCCGCCGAACGCGTTGGAGCAGGACACGTACGCGTGTTCGGAGGCCCCGTTCCGAAGGGGGCTTCCGAAGACCAGGCAATTGGGTGGGCAGCGGAGGTTCTGAAACGTTCGGCCGAATACGCCGGCAGCAAAGGAATCACTCTAGGCGTCGAAGATGATGGCGGCCTTACAACCACTGCAGAGCCCACCGTCGAGATCGCGAAGCGGGTAGATTCGCCATTCGCGGGCATCAACCTTGATACGGGCAACTTCCCCCGGAACGGCTATGCGCAAGTAGCTCTTTGCTTGCCGTACGCCACCAGCGTCCACTTTAAGGTGAACATCTCGGACGAGAACGGAAAGAAACAAAAGGCCGATTGGGCAAGATTGGCGGAAATGTTTCGCTCATCCGGCTACAAGGGTTACCTTTCGCTTGAGTACGAGGAGACGGGGGACGCCACCACCGCTGTGCCTCCGCTCCTCGTCGATCTGGTCAAAGTCACCTCGCAAGCCTCGAAGGCGAGCTAGCTAGACCAGCAAGGACGATGAGCCGAAAGTCTCGGCCGCGAGCCAAGCCGGTAGTCAGATCGAAGCATCGCAGATGGAAATTCTCGTATGGCAAAAATGAACAAAACTCCTGAGAGCCTTCGGAGCTTCCGCTGGTTCGGCCCCCCGAGCATGCGCGGTTTTGGGCATCGCTCTCGTATGCAACAACTGGGGTACCGCCGAGAGGATTTCGTCGGCAAGCCAGTCGTCGCCATTATCAACACCTGGAGTGAGATCAATCCATGTCACGCTCATCTTCGCGAGAGAGCCGAGGCGGTTAAAAGGGCCGTGTGGCAGTCCGGCGGCTTTCCTGTCGAGATTCCAGCGTTCTCGATCACTGAGACGTACATGAAGCCCAGTCCGATGCTGTATCGCAATCTGCTGGCGATGGAGACGGAAGAGAACCTTCGTAGTCTTCCGGTCGACGGCGCTGTGCTCATGGGCGGCTGCGATAAAACAACGCCCGGGTTGCTCATGGGCGCCATCAGCATGAATCTGCCGTTCGTCTATCTTCCGGCTGGCCCGATGCTGCGAGGCAACTGGAAGGGCACGGCGCTCGGCAGTGGGACTGATCTGTGGAAGTATTGGGCTGAGCGGTGTGCAGGAACTATCACCGAGGATGAATGGAATCAAATGGAAGGCGGGATCGCGCGGTCTCCCGGATTCTGTATGACCATGGGCACGGCCGCAACCATGACGGCCCTCGCCGAAGCGCTTGGCCTCACGCTTCCGGGCGCTTCGTCCATACCTGCCGTCGATTCCAATCACGTCCGTATGGCTCTGAATTGCGGAGGACGAATCGTCCAGATGATCTGGGAAGATTTCAGGCCCAAGGATCTGCTGACGATGGAAGCTTTCGAAAACGCGATCACGGTCGACATGGCGATTGGAGGCTCGACCAATGCATTAATCCATCTGATTGCTTTAGCTGGACGCTGCGGCCTGGATTTGAAACTGAACACATTCGATCAGATCTCCCGGCGTGTGCCGGTGCTGGCCAACATTCGTCCTTCCGGAGCCTTTCTCATGGAGGACTTTTACTATGCGGGCGGGCTTCGAGCATTGATGCTTGAGATTTCGGACCTTCTTCATCTCGACTGCCTAACGGTCAACGGTAAGACGGTCCGGGAAAACATTGAAGGAGCCAGTCTCAACAATCCGGACGTAATCAGGGAACGGTCCAATCCGCTTCTGGCGAGCGGAGGCACGGCCGTTCTGTATGGAAATCTCGCTCCGGACGGAGCGGTGATAAAAACGTCGGCAGCAGATCCAAAGCTCATGCAACATACGGGACCCGCCGTGGTCTTTTCAGATTACAGGGATCTGGACGCGCGCATCAATCGAGACGACTTGAACGTTACTGAGGATTCTGTGCTTGTCCTGCAGAACGCTGGACCATTGGGAGGTCCCGGCATGCCGGAGTGGGGAATGTTGCCGATTCCCCAGAAGCTGCTGACGAAGGGAGTGCGGGACATGGTACGGATCTCAGATGCGCGTATGAGTGGCACCTCATATGGCACCTGTGTGCTGCACGTCTCACCGGAGAGTTACGTTGGTGGACCGCTCGCGCTCCTGCGAGATGGTGATCCTATATCGCTGGACGTTTCGAATAGACGGCTGGATGTCCTCATCGACGAATCCGAACTGGCGGCTCGACGAGGGGAATGGCGGCGCCCCTCGCCTCGTTACCAACGAGGGTACGGCGCCCTTTACAGCGAGCGGGTCACGCAAGCTCACGAAGGCTGTGATTTCGATTTCCTGGCGACGGAGGCCGAGACTCCGGAGCCAGAGATTCACTGAGCGGAAGCGCTCACGCTTTCTCGCGACGTCTTCGATACCGCCTTATTCGAAATGGTCCACTCCGTGAACGGCGATCTTGCCCCGCGGATCAGGACATTGATGCAATAGGGTAGCCCAGAGCGGAAGGCGCGCTGAACGGCAGGAAACACCTGGTCGAGCGATTCGACTGTTTCACCGGCGCCGCCAAATGCTTCCGCAACGCGGTCGTATCGAGTAGATCGCAATTCACAAGCAGCGGTAGTTCCTTCAACGGCTCCCTGTAGCTCACGTTCAAGCCCCCAGCCGGCGTCGTTTCCCACGATCAGTACCAGAGGAAGCTTGTAGCGCACGGCGGTGTCAAGTTCGGCAATGTAGAAGCCCAACGCTCCGTCGCCGGTGATAACGGCGACTGGCTTATCGGGATTCGCCAGTTTCAACGCGATTCCGTTAGGAAGCGCTGCACCAATCGTGCCAAGCGGGCCCAATCGTACCCAGCCTCCAGCATGAAGCGCGGGCGTTAGCGCTCTCCCCCAATGAATGAAGTCGCCGCCATCCCAGGCCAACAGTGCGTCGGGAGGAAGCGCACGCAAGATTTCAGGATAAACAGCCGCCGCATGAAGAGGTCTTTCGCGATCTCTTGAATAATTGGCAAGCGTTGCTACCCAATCTTTTCGGAACCCGCGAAGCCGGTCCAGCCATGGAGCACGGTTCGGCTGGTGTCCTGCGCCCGCCTGGATCATAGCGAGAAGCATTTGCTTAACGTCCGCGCAGATGCCAAGATCGACGGAGCGATTCATTCCGAGTTCCTGGGGGTGGATATCCACTTGAATGCAGGTCGCTCCTGCGGGAATAACCCGAGCGCTTCCGAGGCCCAGACGAAAGTCGATCCGCTTACCTAGCAGGAGGAAGAAATCAGCCTCCTGGAAGCTCTTGTGACACGCTCGATTTAGAGCCGGATCTGCATATCCGAAGCAGAGTTCGTGATCGTCTCGGACGAGACCGCGCGCCATTCCAATGGTGAAGAGCGGTAACGACGCGAGTTCGATGAACTGTTTCAACTCGGCGCAGCAATCGGCCCACCACGCACCGCTACCCGCGATCACAATTGGGCGCTCGGAGCGACGGAGTAGTTCGAGTGCCCTTTCCACGTGGACCGGTGAAGGAGCAGGCGGTTCTAGGGGCAGAGGTAAATGTACCGAGGTGTCAGGAGCCTCCGCCGAGAATACGTCGACCGGAATGGTAAGGTGCACTGGTCCCATGCGACCTCTGAACGATTCCGTATAAGCTCGAGAAAGATAAAACGGGATCTGCGAAGCCGAATAGGGTTGAGCGGCCCATTTTACGACCGGTTTCGCCATACCGATCTGATCGATGTCTTGAAAGGCCTGACGTTCGGCAAGTGAATTCGGACGGCTACCACTGACAGCGATGACCGGGCTGGCAGCCAGGTACGCGGTCGCGAGACCGGTCAGCGAATTGGTGTGGCCGGGGCCGCCAGTTACAAGCGACAGAGCGGGCTTCCGGGTCACACGGGCGTAAGCATCCGCAGCATGGACCACTGCTGCCTCATGCCGCATGTGGATGATCTCAAGATCGCTGCGTGAAGCGACGGATAGCACAGGGTTGAGGTGATCCCCGACCAGGGTGAAGATCTTTCGTATGCCGAGTTGCTTGGTCGTTTGGATGAATAGTTCTGCGCCTGTTGGCATTGTTCAGGAAGGACTCAACGCCATGGTGGCATAGCCTTACACGCCGTGCGCGGCTGCAGTGCATGCTCCGATGATTTAGGGAGAGAAGTACCCGGCGATATCCGAATCGAGTAAGTTGGCTCTGACGCACACGCGTTCACCGATCCATCTGCTGTTGGAAGCAAAGCCACGTTAGACGCACTGTACCGGCATCCGCATTTAACGTCGAGAGAACCGGCAGCGCTTGCCCGTGGCGCCAAAGCGTCAGGTATTGAAAACGACCCGGCCGGGTTCTTCGCGTCAATCACGCGACAGGGCGCGAACGTGTAGAAGTAAGAGCCACCGGTCGCTGGGGTGCAAAATAGCCGCTTACTGTCGATGACCAGATCGGTATTGTTGCTGACCAGAGGCGAACGCCGCCAACACTGCGGCAGTCAGAGCGCGCCCGTGAAGCGTTGAACCCTGATCAGATCTCTCATACCTCAATGGTCGTTGCTGAAAACCGGACTGATTTGCTCGATTCGCCAGATCGGGCCACCCTCGTAGAGCTGACCTTCCTCGCGGATGAATGCGGGTGAGGCACCTTCAAGGATCCAGATGTGATAATCAGCGGGCTGCTTCCCGATCAGAGGGGCGATCACTCCCACCACACCTCCCAGTTCCGCATGAAGGACGAAATCCGTCGCCTTCCGCTTTGTGTCGCCGATCCTGAAGGGAACTTCGCCGACGGGTTTGATCGAAACCTGGATGAGCCGGGGCTTTTCAGTGGGCGCGAGAAACGCGAGTTTCGTTTCTGGCACCGTGGGCGGAATGTTCATGAGGAGGTTAGGAGGAAGACCGTTGGACACGTCGGGGGGAAGGTCGACGTGATCGCGCCTGATTCTCCCATCTTTGGTGCGGGATGTGATCTCTCCCGTAACCGCGTTGATAAAGACATTCAGGGGCTTAGGAAACGAAGGTCCGCGTTGAATGTGATGATCGCTGATGAGGCGGAAAACGTCTTTCTCGGAGAATACGGTCGTTTCGTCGTCGACTGAGCCATCCCGGAACCTTAGAACCAGGCGCGAGGTTACGCGGTTGCCGCGGACGGTCTGTGTCATGTCGCCCGTGCCGAGGCGAACCCCCTGTTGATTCTTTACCGCGACAAACCCGTGCGCCTCTCCTTGGCGATGAAGGACTTTGACTGGCTCGGCCCCTGCACTAAGACCGAGTAGAACACCCAGCACCAAACACGGCAAGCTGCACCCTACTATGCGCGGCATGAACGGCGGCTCCCGACACACATCAGTTGCACTCTCGCGTTTCGGCCACTTCTGTTTGACGCAAGCCGGGCGGCAGTTGTTGCTCACCGCGACCGTCGTTTTGACTCGGGCGAGCACACATGCTCATCGCGCGGAGCTATCTGATATACCGGATGGGCCCGGCCGGGCAACAAGCCGGGCGGTATGATAACCGTTAAAATCCCGGCGCGGAAAATCGCTGCCGGCCGCTTATTGGGATCTTATTCATGTCATCACCAGCAACTCAGCTGTACCGTTGGCTCAAAGCCGGCTGCAGCAACCGCCTCTCAAGTAAGCTCGCGACCAAGCTGATCGTCCTCGGGCTATCGGCGCTGATGCCCGCACTAGTCTCTGGGCAGACGGCTAAACTGCAGGGCCGCGTCACGGACTCAAGCGGGGCCGTCATACCGGAAGCACAGGTGAGTGTGACCAACGCACAGAGCGGAGTAAAGCTAAGCTCGCAAACCAACGGGCAGGGAGAATACAGCCTTCCGTTTCTTCAGCCGGGTGACTACAACCTCGCAATTGGACGGCAGGGCTTCAAGACCTTCCAGCGTCCCAACGTTCACCTCGACCTTGATCAGACCGCCGCGATCGACGTAACGCTCTTGCCCGGCGACGTGAACGAAACCGTCGAGGTAAAAGGCGAAAGCCCACTGCTCCAGACGCAGACGACGTCTGTGGGCCAGACGATCGATAACCGGACGGTTATCACACTGCCGCTTAACGGTCGCGATTACACGCAACTTGTGACGCTCGCCGCCGGCGCAGCGCCAAACAGTCGCTCCCGCGCGTCGAACGGCTTCAGTTTGAACGGCAGCCAGACATTTCAGAACACGATGCTTCTGAATGGAATCGATAACAACAATTACATCTTGGGTGTGGACTCCTCCAACATCAACGCGGTAACGCCATCCATCGATGCCATCCAGGAGTTCCAGGTGGAGACCTCGAACTACAGTGCCCAATACGGTCGTTCAGCCGGGGGCGTTGTGAGTGTCTCGCTCAAATCGGGAACGAATCAGTTCCACGGTGATGCATTTGATTTCTTCCGCAACACCAGCCTGAACGCCGCGAACTTCTTCGCCAATCGCAACGGGTTGAGCAAGCCTCCGCTGCACCGCAACCAGTTCGGCGGAGTGCTCGGCGGCCCTATTGTCCGTAATCGCAGCTTTTTCTTTGTGAGTTATCAAGGACAGCGCCAGACCTCGTACAATTCCGGTCAGACAACCGTGCCCACTCCGGCGCAGGTGAGTGGTCAGTTCGGTTCCGTCAATATCTACAACCCGGCACTCGTCAGTAATGGGATACGCGCACAATTTCCGGGCAACACCATTCCCCGATCACAGCTCGATCCCGTAGGCGTCAAGCTTGCGTCGCTCTACCCCGCGCCGAACCTCCCGGGCCTGGTGAACAACTACGCTTATAACCAGTTCCAGCTCAACAATGCGGACGAAGTCGATTCCCGCTTCGATCAGCAGATAACTCAAAAAGACACGGCGTTTGTCAGCTTCAGCCGAGGCTCCTCCGATATCCAGCGGGGCTCCATCTTCGCCTCGCCGGGGAACGGCAATCCTTTCCCCTTTGCCCAGCCTCTTTTGGGGTACAACTTGACTGCGAGTGAAACCCACGTATTCGGCCCAAGTCTGTTCAACGAATTCCACATGGGATACACCCACAACGATTCCAACCAGCTGGCGCCCGAGAGCACTCCGCTCTTCCAGCAATTTGGATTGACCGGCATTCCTCCCGCAAACGCTCTGACCGGACTGCCGAACATCGCGGTCACAGGATTCTCTTCACTAGGCGATAACACCTTTCTGCCGAATCCCAAGCTCGTTCAGGTAGGCCAATTCAATGACACGGCGTCGTGGCAGCGCGGCAAACACAGCTTCACTTTCGGCGGCCAGGTGATCCTTACGCATAACTTCGCAGGCACATCGAGCAATGCACGCAGCACCTTGAATTTCAATGGCCAGTTCACATCGCGTGTTCCCGGAACCGGCGCTGGTTCTGCAGTTGCCGACCTCCTGCTAGGCCAAACCAGCAGTGCCACGATTTCGACATTTCTTGTCGCTCGATTCCGCAATCGCTACGCGGGTGCATTCGTCAACGACACCTGGCGGATCACTCCAAAGCTCACGCTCAATCTCGGGGTGCGCTACGATCTCCAGACTCCCATGTGGGATCGCGACAACCGACTTGCAAACTTCATCTTCGCTCCGGGCACCCCGGGCTTCGGGACCTTGGTTACGGCACAGGGCGGCGACCTTCAACAGCGATCATTCAGCGGCCTCGATACGAACAACTTTGCGCCGCGGATCGGCCTGGCGTATCAGCTGAACAGCAAAACAGTTATTCGAAGCGCTTTCGGCATCTTTTATGGTGGACTTGGTTTTCAAGCGATCGCCCAAACGGGAGCAGCGAATCCGCCTTTCTTCTACAGTGTTCCTCTAACCTCGTCAACCAATGCTGCCGTCTCCAGCCTGGTGCTATCGACTGGGTTTCCGAGTGACGTGCTGACCCCGAGCCGAGGTCAAAATCCAAACGTATTCGCGATCTCCTCCAACTACCCGATGCCTGCGGTCAACCAATGGAACTTCGCAATCGAGCGTCAATTGCCTTCGGATTCGATTCTGAAAATCGGCTACGTCGGCAACAGCGCCTCCCATCTGATGGCGGATAACAACTTCAACGCGCCGGTCCCGGGACCCGGCGGAACCAATGCACGCCGCCCTTTTCCTCAATACGGAGAGTTGATCTACCAGAGTCCTTACGCACACTCCAGTTATGAAGGCCTTCAGCTCACGTTTCAGAAGCGATACAGCAATACGCTCTCTTTCCTCGCGAACTATACCTGGAGCCACTCCTTCGACAACGTCCACAACAACGAAGACAATACGGGCGGAATGGTGCCGCAGGACCCAAACAATACGAACGCCGAGAAGGCGGAATCCGGATTCGACATCCGGCACCGATTCGTCGCTAACGTCGTCTACAACCTTCCGATTGGACGCCCTGGCACTCTTCTGGGCGGCAACCGCCTCGCCCGCCAGGTTCTCGGCGGATGGCAGGTCGGAGGCATTTTCACAGCTCAAGGGGGCTATCCACTCACCCCCACTGTGAACCCGAGCCCGGCGAATTCAACCACTCCCGAGCGGCCAAATCGCGTCTGCAACGGCAACCTCGATTCCGGTCAGCGGTCCATTGATGCGTGGTACAACGTTTCGTGCTTCAACGTCCCCTCCCTCTACACGTATGGCAACTCCGCGCGTGATGTCATACGGGTACCTGGCCTGATCAACATTGATTTCCTGGTGGATCGAACCTTTTCGTTTACTGAGCGCTACCGGCTCGAATTTCGCTCGGAGTTTTTCAACCTGACGAATACAGCTCATTTCGGTGAGCCAAACGTCACGATTAACACGGGTCAAGCGGGCAGAATCACGAACACAGGTGTTCCCAATCGTCAGATTGAGTTCGCGATGCGATTCCTTTTCTAGGCAATCTCGCATAAATCTCAAAGGAACAAGAATGGCTAAATCAAGCGTCAGCCGTAGAGAAGCACTGCGCGGCATGGGTGCGGCTGCACTCGCAAGCGGTTACATGTCGGGCGCGCAAGCGCCCGCTGCCTCGGGCACTACTCCGAATATCGTCTTCATTCTTTGCGACGATCTCGGCTACGGAGATCTTGAGTGCTATGGCTCTAGGATCCATACGCCCAATCTGAATCGACTGGCATCGGAAGGAGTCCGCTTCACGAACTTTTCTTCGGCGGATCCTGTCTGTTCGCCGTCGCGTGCGGCTCTGCTGACCGGCAGGTATCCCACGCGAGTCGGTGTGCCGCTCGTTTTGTTTCCACAGGACAAAGACGGGTTGAGTTTGGACGAGACCACGCTCGCAAACGTTCTGAAAGCCCGAAACTACCGGACCGCTTGCGTCGGCAAATGGCATCTCGGCAGACCGAACGAGTACATGCCGACAAGTCGCGGATTTGACGAATACCTGGGTATTCCCTACAGCAACGACATGACGCCTCGTGTGTTGGTTCACAACACAGAGGTCGTCGAGGAGCCGGCAAACCTCGACGCGTTGACGGAGCGCTACACGAAATACGCCACCGACTTCATTCGGCGTTCGAAAGACAATCCGTTTTTTCTATACATGCCCCACACGTACCCCCATATCCCGTTGGGCGCCTCTGCACGGTTTCGCGGAAAATCGGCGGAAGGGCTGTATGGTGACGTCATCGAAGAGCTCGACTGGAGCGTGGGCGAAATCATCCGAACGCTGCGGGAGACGGGGGTGGAGAAAAACACACTCGTGATGTTTTCGAGCGACAACGGGCCGTGGTACCAGGGCAGCCCCGGCAAACTGCGCGGGCGCAAGAACACTACCTATGAAGGAGGGGTGCGGGAGCCATTCATTGCTCGCTGGCCGGGCAAAATCAAGGGCGGCCGCACGGTGAATGGATTAGCGTCCATGATGGACGTCTTCCCCACCGTCACAAAGCTGTGCAACGGGCAACTTCCAGCGAAGCCGCTCGATGGTATCGACATATGGCCCATTCTCTCGGGGCAGGTCGAATCGACCGAGCGCGCGCCCCTGCTTTACTTCAATGGGTGGAACCTGCAGTGCGCGAGATGGATGAACTGGAAGCTGCACGTAGCTCGCTACAATACAGCCGCCTACGTGCCCGCGCCCCCGGGCGGGATCAAGAATTACATTCTGCCGCATCCGGAACTCTACGATCTTGATACCGATCCGGACGAAAGCTACGATGTGGCGCCAACACACCCCGACGTAGTGAAGAAGCTGGAGGCTCTGATCGCCGACATGATCCCCACCTTCCCGCAACCGGTACAGGACGCTTACGCCGAATCAAAAACACGAAAGGTAGATCCCGCAACACCGATCGGAGCATGGCCACGACCAGCGGCCCCCGCAAAGAATTAACCTCGGTGGCTGGACGCAATCTCTATCCGGATGCGAACACGGTCGTACGGGGATGAGGCCCACAGGTGCTTATCAACGCCATGGGCCTTAGCGCACAGCAGGTTCGGATAGTAAGCCGCGCATCAGAACGTGAATCGAAGTGAGCCCTGCATGACACGCGGAGTGCGCGTCGAGATCACCTGTCCGAACAGAGCATTCGTCTGGTTACCGCTGTTGTCGAAGCGCGCAGCAGCGTTCACGCCGTTGTATTGCGTATGGTTGAACGTATTGTAGGCTTCCCAGCGAAACTGTAGAAACCGCTTCTCACTCGCAATCGGGAACCGTTTGGAAACCGCCATATCCCAGTTGGCAACACCCGGTTGCCGGAAATTGAACTTGCCGGCATTCCCGGGAGTATTGATGGCTGGAAGAGCAAAAGCCGCGGGGTTAAACCAGTGATAGAAGTCCTTGCCGTTCATGGAACCATCACCGACCACGTTGACCCGTTGCCCATCGCCACCTCCCGTAAGATCCGCTCCGCTTACAGTCGTAAATGTCACTGCTTGAGGAAGGCCGGAGACGAACTGTGTCACTCCAGAGATAAGCCAGTCATTTGCGATAAATCCCAGCAGCTTATTGTTTGTGAGACGCGGGGCCTGGTAACTGTAATTGATAACCAAATTGTGAGTCTGATCCGCGGCATCGAACCCGTACGCCCACGTGCGCAGCGGCAAGTACACCGGCAAGCTCGACGAAACACCATTGCCCGAGGTGCTGCCGTTTGCGGAATTTCCCGTGTAATCCATGTATTTGGAATACGTGTAAGAAACGCCAATCTGCAATCCCGCGGTGAATCTGCGATTTAAGGACACAAGCAACGCATTGTAGTTTGAACTATACGCGTTATCCGTTAAAGTGACGTTCGCATACCCCGGATAAGGGCGGAAGAAGTTGTCAGGCAGCGGCTTGCCGGGGCTCGTAGGATCCTGGTTCCGAGGGAGGAACCGGGCGCCATAAGGAATCGTGTTAATTGCGAGAGTCTGCGGCAGGTGACGGCCCAGCGTGCCGGCGTATGACACGTCGAGCAAAGTCGAATGGCCTAAGTCCTGTTGAATACCGAACGAAATCGTATACGTGGCCGACGTGATGTTATTGACGTTGAACGTTTGGGTGTTGCTGGGGGCGAGGACACCCGCGGTTTGCGTGAATGTCGCAAGATTGCCATAGTAGGTCACCGGCGTAAAGATCGCGGGAGGATTATTGGTCGTATTACTCCATTTGCTGACCCTCATGTTATAGAGAATGCCCGCGCCTCCCCGGATGGCCGTCTTCCCCCTCCCGAATGGATCGTATGCGAACCCAAGACGCGGTCCCCACTGCACCGGCTGCTGATTGATAAAGCCACGCGGATAGTTGCTCGCGCCTGCAAGCACTCCGCCAGGCGCCGGATTTCCGCTATTCGGAACGAATGCGCCGATATACGTTGCAGGCAGAATCTGGCCGTTTAACGGGTTGAGCGCAGACCGCACCCCTCTCGATGTCGTGGGCTGATACAGAAGGGGTGCGTCGGACGCCTTGTAAAGGCTTAGAGCCAAAACCGATTGTTGTCCCGGATTGTTCGGATACATCTCCTGGTACCAGCTCCAACGCACTCCGTAATCGAGAGTCAGGCGCTTTGCGACCTTCCAGGTATCCTGGGCAAACCATTCCACGATGCTCTGTCGCTCATTGGCACCGTAGCGGGCATTGGACTCCGTATAGGAATCGAAGACTCCGAGCGCGGCATTCGCGAACGGATAGTTCGTGTCGAACGGATTGTTTACGTCCTGTTGAAAGTTGAACGTACCGCTGAACACGCTTTGCTCGCCCTCGTACTCTCGCAGCCGGTAAAACGAGAGTCCCGCTTTTAACGTGTGGTCTCCGCGAGTAACCGTGATGTTGTCATTCACGCTGAATGTCGTGTCGGTTCCGCCCGTGAGAAACCGGTTGTCGAAATTGACGTTCGGAGGATTGGGAACGCTCGAACCGAAAGAAAAGCGCGGGATAATGCCTTGCACATTCGCTTGCGGATACCATTGGCCAGCGTTAAACCCGACTGCCGATCGCAGAACCTTATCCAGATTCGCTTGGGTGTTCGGATACGGATACCAGGCTTCACGGTTGTGACGTGCACCAGCCGTCACCTCCATCACAACCGTAGGACTGAAAATGTGCGTCCAACCAAGACCAATACCGGACTCGGTGAAGCAGTAGCACTGGGCAAAGAAGCCAATCGGGGCGGCACCCGCTGCTACAGCATACCCTTGCTGCTGGGAGATCCACGTTTTCCCGCGGAGGAAGATATGATCCTTCTCGTTAGGGACGAAATCAATTTTGAATAACTGGCTCCGCTTCGGCTGGTGAAGAACTTCCTGGATCTGGTAATTGTAATTGCCCCCGGTGATCGCGCGGTTCGTGAAGTTGGGAAGCGGAAGCGTGTTCAACAACGCCACGCCGTTCGGATTTAGCTGACTTGACGGAACGATGTTCCCCGGATAAACCACTTGAGTATTCGGATTCCTGACGGGGATCAGCCTGCCGCTCAGGTCCAAGGTCTGCGAGTAGTTGCCCTGCCGTTCGAGGGCGGTTGGAACGTTGTACTGACTCAACGCTCCAGGCACGGCACTCTGTAGCGCCTCGATGTTATAGAAGCCGAACAAGAGATTCTTTGACGTGTTCCACAGGTGGGGGATGTAGATCGGCCCACCAATACTGGCGCCTTCCGAGTTGTAGCGATATTGCGGACGCTTCAGGCCATTCCGATTATTGAAGAAGTCGTTAGCATTGAAATCCTCGTTTCTGAGAAACCAGTAACCCGTGCCATGAAACTCTCTGGTGCCGGATTTGGTAACCACTTCCACTACCGGACCTCCGTTTCCGGCGTATTCAGCTTGATATCCGTTCACAATAACTTTGACTTCGCCGATGGCGTCCAGCGTCGTAACACTGGAGAAAACACCCGGGGTACCCGCGTCGTTGCTGACCACCCCGTCAACGGCCAACGTGTTCGCTTGGAAGGACGTGCCTGCGATGGATGGCGTGCTAGTGCCGTAAGATCCGCCAACAGAATCCTGATCTGCCTGGTAACCAACCCCGGGAATGGTCCGCAACATCGAAACCACATCGCGGCCCCGAGCTGTTAGGTTTGTCAGCTGATTGCTGGTCAGCAGGGCGGAATTCTCAGAGCTGTCTGTCTGCACCGCGGCACCTTGTGCCTGAACGCTTACCGTTTCGGATACGGCGCCGAGTTGGAGCTGGATCTGACCAAGGTCAAGACGTTCGTTCGCTGTCAGCCTGACCTCTGTCCGTTCGTAGTTCTTGAATCCTGCATGCTCAACCCGCACCGTATAGCCTTCGGGAGGAACCGCTAGAAACCGGAACGAACCATCGGCACCTGTCGTCGCCGTACGGCTCTCACGAGTCCCGTTGCTCACCAGAGTGATGTTGGCATTTGACACCGCCGCACCGGACGGATCCGTCACCGTCCCAGTGATTGTGCCGGTCACAGTCATTTGGGCGAGCAGGGCACCGCAGGCCACGAAGAATAAAACGACCGGAAAGCAAATGTTCAGTAGAAAGCGAAAAGACGAATAAGACGCGTAAGAGGACGATACAGCAGCCATTGCCAACTCCTTTGTGCTAGTGATCCTATCACCGCGACAAATCGCAGTCGAACCACAGCGTATATCGGAGGAAATCCGATCTTCTGCGATACAATACTGCCGCGTGAAAAGATCAAATTCAGGGCTGTTGGCCGCAGTAATAGCAGGTATGGTCGCGAGTGTGTTTCCGCTACTCGCGCAAGCTCCGTCATCCACAACTCAATCTGCTGAGGCCCGTGAGGCGCGGCTCGCCTGGTTCAAGCAGGCCAAGTATGGCCTTTTCATTCATTGGGGTCTTTACGCCATTCCGGCCGGAGAGTGGAAGGGCCAGCGCATTCCCGGCCTTGGCGAATGGATCATGAACCGAGGCAAAATTCCTGTTGCCGACTACGAAAAATTGGCGAAGCAGTGGAATCCCACGCAATTTGACGCTGAGCAGTGGGTTCAAATGGCACAGGATGCGGGCATGAAGTACATCGTGATTACGTCGAAACACCATGACGGCTTCGCCCTATTCAACTCGAAAGTCAGTAACTACAATGTCGTCGCTGCGACGCCGTTTAAACGCGACATCCTCAAAGAACTCGCGGCCGCTTGTCAGAAGCACCACATGCCCTTGGGCTTCTACTATTCACAGTCACAGGACTGGCACGAACCTAATGGCGCAGGCAATGATTGGGATTTCGGTCCGGACCAGGGCCCCGACGGAAAAGAGCTGAAGAACTACGACGCCTACTTGCGCGGAAAAGCAGAGCCGCAGGTTCGTGAACTCTTAACGAACTATGGTCCCGTTGCTCTGATCTGGTTCGACACACCACGCATGATGACGCCAGAACGCGCTCAGCGGTTTACGAACATTCTGCGGGAGGTGCAACCCAAAACGCTCATCGATGGGCGGCTGGGCGCAGCAGGCGATTACGTTTCGACTGGCGACAATGTGATCCCTTCCGGCGTGCAAACGGAGTATTGGGAGGTGCCCGCCACAACCAATCACACTTGGGGCTTCCGCAAAGACGATCGGGATTGGAAATCGCCTGGCGAAATCACCTTTAAGCTCGTCGATATCGTAAGCAAGGGCGGCAACTATCTTCTGAACGTCGGGCCTATGTCCAACGGCCTGATTCCCGATGTCGTGCAGCAGAATCTGCGAACGGCGGGGCAGTGGCTGAAAGTAAACGGAGAGGCCGTTTACGGGGCCGGCCCTTCGCCTTGGGGTGAAGAGATGGGCGAGCCGAGCGCACGCGGCACGAAAGATCTCCGCGGCCAGACGCTAGTTCTGCCACATAACGAATGGCGTGTCACGACAAGGCCCGGCAAGTTGTACTTCACGTTCTTCGTCGAGCCGCGTGGGGCATTTGAGCTTCCGCCCATGAAGAACGCAATCAAGAAGGCATACCAGCTTGCGGACGGCAAGCCTGTCGAGGTCAAAGAGACGAACGGGCGGCATGAACTCGTCCTGAGCCGGCCGATGGTCGATCCGATGGCGACCGTGATTGCGGTCGAAATCGAAGGTCAGACGGTTGAGCGATAGAGTACAGCGGCTCTAGCCAGTTCTCGGTTATGAGTCTGTTTCAGGTTATTCGATCGCCCAAGGTATACGAGGTCTGCATTGTAGGTTCGGGAGCAGCAGGCGGAGCGGCTGCCAAGGTGCTTACGGACCAAGGCTTCGAAGTAGTAATGCTCGAAGCGGGTCCGATGCTCGATGTCTCGAAGCACTATACGGAACATGTGTGGACCTACGACCTTCAGCATCACGGGTACGGCGTTGGAGCCAGCGGGTATAACGGCGAAGGCGATCGCGAACTGGACGTAGCTCATATCGGGCATACGATCCAAGGAGAACCCTACACGTCAGCACCTGATTCGCCCTTTTCGTGGCAGCGGGCGCGTCTCTTAGGCGGCCGGACAAATCACTGGTCTCGCGTGGCGCTTCGGATGTCGGAGGCCGATTTCCGGCAGCGTTCCCGGCACGAGGTTGGCTCTGACTGGCCGATCAGCTATCAGGATCTTTCACCTTATTACGACAAGGTGGAAAACTTCATCGGCGTATACGGATCCATTGAAAGCCTGGCCAGTGCTCCTGACGGCGTCTTTCAAACACCTCCGAAGCCGCGATGTACCGACCTCATGGTCAAACGGGGA
>Ga0308176_10000321_pt1 | contig 31728 bp, 17 predicted proteins | sample PhyCR2_3_FD_203890 | JGI IMG/M metagenome (GOLD analysis project Ga0308176, IMG submission 203890) | Soil microbial communities from UC Gill Tract Community Farm, Albany, California, United States - DLSLS.C.R2 | ecosystem: Environmental > Terrestrial > Soil > Agricultural land | place: USA... | reverse complement strand
CCAAGGCTTTGGGTGACTCCGACCCCGCCCTTGCGCTTCATCCCGGTGACTCCCTGCCGCGTTGCTGACACCCGCGAAGCGCTTGGTGTCTTTGGCACACCTCAACTGGCCGCTCAATCGACTCGCGATTTTGTCATCCCCGACTCGCCCTGCGGGATCCCGGCGACTGCTCAAGCTTATTCACTAAATGTGACCGTGGTTCCACAAACCAAGCTGGACTACATCACCGTATTCCCGAGCGGACAGACCCGCCCCCTCGCGTCATTGCTGAACTCATACGACGGGCGCACGAAAGCAAACGCCGCGATCATTCCGGCTGGTACGAACGGGGCAATCAGCGTCTTTGCGACCGATCCGACGCAACTCGTGATCGACATCAATGGGTATTTCATGCCGGATTCTGACACGACAGCTCTTGCCTTTTATCCGATAACGCCATGCCGGATTGTGGATACTCGAGGCGATAACGACATGCTTGGGGGCCCACTCCTGTCTGCGGGGCAGGAGCGCCGCTTCCCCGTGTTGTCGAGCGGTTGCGGTATTCCGTCGGAAGCTCAGGCCTATTCGCTGAACTACACCGTCGTTCCCAACGGACATCTGGATTATCTGACCACGTGGCCGAGCGGTCGCGTACGTCCAGTCGTCTCTACTTTGAATGCGACTACGGGTGCGATCACTGCCAATTCCGCCATCGTTCCGGCAGGAGACGGCGGCGATGTCTCGGTGTTTGTTACCGGAGAAACACAGTTCATTCTCGACATCAATGGGTATTTTGCGCCTCCGACGAGTAGTGGCCTTTCGTTGTATACCACCGCTCCTTGCAGAATCTACGACTCGCGTTCGCTGGCCAGTGGTTCGCTCTTGACCAGCACAACTCTGATTCAAGCTGCCAATACCGCGTGCGGTACTTTTTTCACCATGAAGTCGTTAGTGTTGAACTCGACAGTGGTCCCCCCAAGTTCGCTGCTGTACCTGTCCTTGTGGGGAGACGGTGGAGATCCCAAACCTAATACGTCGGTGCTCAACGCCCCTGATGGCGTCGTGACCTCCAATTTGGCTTTAGTACCGACTACGAATGGCTCTATAAACGCGTTTGTCTCCGAATCGACGCACCTGATTCTTGATCTTTCGGGCTATTTCGCCCCGTAATTAGGGCCGCCTGTACGCGAACAGCCGGATGTGCCAACCGCCCCTCGAATGCCTCTTAGCCGAGTATTCGATAACGTCTGGCTGGTGTTGTTGATTTGAACAACTCGCTGTTCCGGGTGGATGGTCGGCAACCCGGAAATTGGACAGCGTGGCCCGACTAGTTCCAGCCAACAGTACACCGCGGAAAGAAGCTCGGGACCAGTTAGCTGGCAACCGTCAAAAATACAGTTTGAGAGCAAGCTGTAGCTGCCGCGGCGTATTCAGCAAGTCCGCGCTGCTGGTCAACCTTCCGAAGTTTTGCGATTGCAGAGTAGTATTCCCCGTTCCGAAGCGAACCCGATTGAGTAAATTGAACGCCTCGGCGCGGAACTCGAACCGAACCGATTCGTGCACCGGGAAGCTTCGCGTTACCGAAAGATTCTCATTGAAATTCGGGAATTCGCGAACCTTCGGGTTGTACCGGGTACTATTGCCGAAGCCATTCAGATTAGTGCCTAGGCCTTGCGCCGGGAACGGCCCCGTGCAGGAAGTAGACGCGGTCGTACAAAGCGGAACCAGGAAGTTGTCGACAGACGGATCGAAGCTTCCGTTCTTCCAGGTTGGCTGCCAGCCCTCATACGACGTTATGTACGGAGTGCTGCGTCCTTGGGACTGATAGAGCGGCAGTATGTAGCTGGAGGTGATGCCGACAGGCAAACCGCTCGAATACGTTAAGACGCCGTTGAGGCCCCAGTTGCCGAGGATCCAGGCAGCGGGTCCGTGCGTCAGGTATTGCCTCCCCTTGCCGAACGGCAGATCGTAAACAAAACCGACCTTGAAATTGTGAGTTACGTCGTATTGACCGATGGACTTCTCAAGCCGGCGGTTGTACTGGTCAGCAGCCAGGCAGCATCCATTTCCGCCACTCGTTGCGGCATTGCCCCAATAGCTGTCGGCGTCTGTAATCAATTTAGAGAAGACGTAGCTGGTCTGAAAGGTCAGTCCGGCCGTGTACCGTTTCTCAAACCGAATCATTGCGGCGTGATAGGTCGAATGCCCGCTGTGGTCGCCCTGGCCGGCGAAGGTGTCGATCTGAGTGTATTGCGGGTAGGGACGGAGTGCTTGCTTTACCGTGCCTGTAAAGCCCGGGTACGGCGCCACGATTCCGAACGAGTTCGCGAGGGCGGAACCGACGTTGCTGCTAAGCACCTGCGTGCTTTGGGCGATGCTTCCGAACTGTGAGAGCACTGCCGGGTTGTCCTGGTTATAGTTCAGCAACTGCGCCTGGAGGTGGGACCCCACAACCCCGTTGTAGGAAGCCTCCAGTATGGTGCTCGCGCTTAATTGTCTCTGGATCGAGAAATTGAAGTTGTTCGTCTCCGGTGGCCTGGTGGTTTCAGAGCCCTGCCACCACGAGACGGAAGATCCGTTCGAAACGGACGGATTGATAAAGGGCGGCGCGGTCCAGGGGGGCATTCCGTTACTCAACAGGAACGTCGGTTGCAGTCCGTTGTTTTGGTTGTTAAAGGTCTGGGTCAACGTAAAACCCATATTGTGAGTCGATCCGGTAACTGCCATGAGCGGGGCGAAGGATCGCGCATAAGCGGCCCGGATGACGGTCTTCTCGTTGACTGAGTAGGCAAAGCCAACATGCGGCCCCAAAGCATAAAAATAAGAGTCGGCGAGCGTCCGGGATCCCTGTCTGCCCGGGCCGGTGCCCGCGAAGATAACGGCTCCCAGTCTTCCACCGGCGCCCGGATTCGAAGTTGACGGCGAGAAATCACTCCAGCGATCGTCCAGGCCTGTGGGAGGCAAATTCGTTTCCCAACGTATGCCCAGATTTAGAACCAGCTTCTTCGAGACCTTCCAATCGTCTTGTATGTAGCCGTAGTAGTAAGGAAACTGCTGGCCGATGAAGCGCACCGTATCGATCTGGCCGGAATCCGCATAGCCAAGCAGGAACGAAGCAAAGGAGTTTCCTCCGCGATTCGAGTCGGTGGACAGAGGGACCCCCGTTTGCGTGAAATTGAAACCGACACAACCAGCCTCGCATTGACGGCCGTACCCGTTGTAGTGATTAATCTGCACACCGGCGCCGAACTTCAAGCTATGCGAACCCCTGATCCAGGTGAAATCGTCGTTATACGAATACACCGTGTTTTCCGATCCGTTGTTCGCCTGCCCACCCCACGCCGTGTAGGGGTTCCCGGTGCCCGAGTAAAACAGTTGCACCAGGTTGTCGTTGCAATCGGGCACGTTTGGCAAACAGAACTTGTCCTTCCAATTGCCAATATATTCCTGGGGCGGATTGTGATTCTGGCGCCAGTTGTTCCCGCCCGCGTAGAAATGGTTGAACTTCGTCGAACCCAGGGTCCAGTCCCAACTAAACCGGAGTACGTCCGAGGCTTGCTGCAGGTCGTTGTAATTGGAGTAGAGCCCCGGCAAGGTAGCGGGCCCCTCGCCACCAGGAATAGTGGATTCACGATCATACCCGTAGTAACCGGAGATCCGATGCTTCTCGTTGAAAAGGTGATCTCCTTTAACGCTCAGTTTGTTAACAGGCTGAACGTTGGAGCCATTCGCAATGACGTAGTTATTGTTCACATAAGCGGCTGTACCTGGACGGGCTCCCGTGTTAGGTGTCAACGCCCCGCTTGTCTGAAATACCTTCAACGCCTGCACCGCGGCCGAATTGAACAGGCTGACCGGAATCTTGTTGCCGGGGAATTGCGTTCGGGTTACCTGTCCGTTAGCGGCCGTTACCTGCGTGGTCGGATCATAAATCGGAATCTGCACTCCGGAGGACGTCACCCAATTGCTGAAATCGCCGTTGTACATTTCAGGCGTTGGGATAGTGGCGGTCGCGTTTGTCGCTCCGTTCCGATTGCGAAACCCTTCGTACGAAAAGAAGAAAAACGTTTTGTTGCGCCCGTTGTAGAGCTTGGGAATCCAGACAGGACCGCCAATGGTGGCGCCGAAGTCGTTCTGCTTGTAGATCTGTCGCGGGCGTCCGAGCTTGTTACTGAACCAGTCATTGGCGTCGAAGTCGTTGTTCCGCAGAAACTCGTACGCGGAGCCGTGAAACTGGTTTGTGCCGGATTTTGCGACGAAGGTCATGACGCCCCCGCCGGCATGCCCGTACTCCGCCTTGAAGCCATTCGTGTCAACCGTGAACTGCGTAATGGCTTCGACAGACGGCGCATTGGACGCGACCCAGCTTTTCTGCAGTGCGCGGGAAGTCCCGACCGAAACACCATCGAGAGTCGCTCCATAGCTGGCCGCCTGTCCGCCTCCGAGCGCGAACCCGGCGTCACCACCGATGTTCTTTGATTCCGGAGTCAAGGCGGCAAGGTCGAAAGGACTCCGGACAGCGCCGCCGACAACTAACGGAAGGCTATCGACGAGTTTCTGATTGATGGTGACGGTGGTCTTTGAATCTTCGGAGTTCAATTGCACCACGGCGGCTTGCACTTCGACCACCTGTTGCGATTGGCCAACCTGCAAGCTGAAATCAGCTCGGACCGATGCCGCAGCGTCTAGCGTAAGTCCTGTGATTGCTGCCGGCCGGAATCCTGCCTTATCGGCGCGTACGTTGTAAGTGCCGACGCGAAGATCCGCGACCGAGAAATCACCCGAATCACTCGTTTCCACCTCAACGGGCTGGTTTGTCGCCGTATTCGTGACGGTGACTTTGACCTGGGGAACGACAGCTCCGCTCGCATCGCGGACAGTACCCGAGATGGTGCCGCGCTCTGACTGGGCAATCAGATGGCCGGCAACAAACAATACCGCTAAAGGAACAAGCGCTCTCTTCAGAGCGACCCGACAGGGGACCATAACACACCTCACCACGTAAACTGAGCGGAAGAACTTCTTCCTTGACTCACGGAGACAGACCCGCACGGCAGTTGCTTCGAGCAACGAAACTTCTGCCTTTTAACTAGCAGGGATTCTATAGTGATTTGGTGATCAGGTCAAGAGACGAACACTGATTCTACGAACACTGATTGTGAGTTCTGGTACTCAGAATCAGCCATCATTGATTGATCACGCTTCCGTCGGCCCTGCGCACCACGCCCCAGCCGCCGTTCAAAGCTTTGCGCGAGCCCCTTTCGGCGCCGAATGGATATTTACCGGCAGCTTTCATGTTGATCTCCACACCCCAGCCCGGCTTCTCGTTCGCATAGACGTACCCGTCCTTCACCACTGGGTAGCCTTCAAACACCTCTTGTACTGCTTCGTTTGCAAAGGTCCATTCCTGGATTCCGAAGTTCGTGGACACGAGATCGAGTGTCACGTTCGCGCAGTGGCCAACGGGCGAAACGTCGCCGGGACCATGCCAAGCCGTCTTTACCTGGAACGCGTCGGCGAGTTCAGCAATTTTCTTGGACGGGGTCAGACCGCCGGCTTGTGAGACGTGAACTCGAATGTAATCGATCACGCTGCTCTTGATGACTCCGTTCCACTCGTGAGGACTGTTGAAGAGCTCGCCCATGGCTAGCGGGGTCGTACAATTCGCGCGAATCTGCTTAAAGTAGTCGATATTCTCGGGCGATAGGGCATCCTCGAGGAAGAAGAGCCGGAACTGTTCCATGTCTTTGGCAAATGTAACGGCTAAGCGCGGAGGAACACGTTCATGGACGTCATGGAGCAGTTCAATCTCACCGCCCAGCTCTTTGCGTGCCGCCTCGAACAGCTGCAAGGTACGACGCACGTAGGGCAGCGGCTCGAAAATTTCATCCTCAGGCGAGACGTTGGGCGACTGTGATGTGACGACAGGAGCTGCCCCGTACGCCGCCATACCCGGAACGCCGACTTGAAGACGGACAGCTTTGATTCCTTGCGCCATTAACTTGCGAGCCTGATCGATGGTCTCGGAGATCTCGCGGCCGGACGCGTGCGAATAGATCATCGCGCCGCGTCTTTGCTTTCCGCCGAGAAGCTCATAAACCGGCATGCCTGCCTGTTTACCTTTGATATCCCAAAGCGCCTGGTCCACGCCGCTGATCGCGTTGTTCAGGACAGGGCCGTTTCTCCAATAGGACGAGTTGTACATGGCCTGCCATAGATCTTCGATCGCGTCCGTAGGACGGCCCATGAGAAAGGGCTTCAGATAGCGCTCGACCGCCGCGACTACCAGGTCCGCGCGCTGCGTGAACGTGGCGCAGCCGTATCCGTACAATCCATCCTGATCCGTATCGATTCGAACAACAACCAGTCGTACCGTTGCGGGAGCCGTACAGATGACCGAGACGTTCCGGATTTTCGGAATCGGCAAACCGCGCAAGCGGGTGGCAGATAGAAGAGTGGCTGCCGTGCCTGCGATGAAGTTCCTGCGGGAGGAGGTGTTCTTGTTCATGGCAAAGTCTGACATCAGGGGATCTTGAGAAAGACTAACACTGCGTCTGACCTCCGGACGCGAACCTCATCACAGTCCGTAGATTCTCCGTGACCAGAAAATCGTCGAACGTGTCTACGTTCAGAGGGACACGACATGAAAGCAGTGCAAATACATGCCTATGGCGGCGTTGATCAGCTGGCTTACGAAGAGGCGGAAACACCAGAACCACAGGGGGGCGAAGTATTGATCAAGGTGGCGGCGACCAGCATCAATCCGATTGACTGGAAACTCCGCAGCGGGCAGGCGAAGAACCTGATGAGCCTTACCTTTCCCGCCATTCTTGGCCGCGATGTTGCCGGGACAGTTGTAAAAGCCGGCGCGAACGTCCGCAATCCCGAAGTCGGCCAGCGCGTAATGGGTTTGGTCAATGCCAGCTATGCAGAATACCTGGTCGCGAAGGCCGAACACCTGACCGTCATCCCGGATGGGCTGGACTTCGAGACGGCCGCCGCTCTCCCGCTCGTGGTCACTACGGGCGGACAACTGGCCCAACGTATGCAGATAAAACCCGGACAAACCGTGCTGATCACGGGTGCCGTTGGTGGTGTAGGGCGATCGGCGGTGTACATGGCCCAGACCCTGGGTGCGCGCGTGATTGCCGGGGTCAAATCATCGCAGCGGGAACGAGCCAAAACTCTCGGAGCCAGCCAGGTGGTCGCAATCGACAGCGAGGAGGAGATTGCACAGTTGCCGAAACTCGACGCGATTGGCGATAGCGTTGATCACGATGTAATCGGGAAGCTGATTCCGAAGTTGAAGGAAGGTGGCGTCCTCGGGTCCGTCTTAGGCAAACCAAAGGAAGCGGAAGGGAAAAACATTCGGGTCGAAGCATTCATGGCAACACCGGATCCGTCGCTTCTCCGTCAGATGGCCGACGCCGTTCGGGACGGGAAGCTAGACATTCCGATCGCAACGAGGATGAAGCTCAGCGATGCCGCTGAAGCCCAGAAACTCGCGGAAGAAGGCTCCGTCGGGGGCAAGATCCTGCTGATTCCGTGAATGAGGATTGACAGCCGCGAGTTACGGCGAGGGTCGTGGCTCTTTTCAATGCCGACTGTCCTTCACAGATCGATCACGACGTCGGAAACTGGTTGCGCGCAACAGATCAGGAGATTCCCTTCGGCAGCCTTATCAAGCGGCTCCGGTCCGTAGACGACCGTCCCTGACACCAAGCCGCTCTCACAGCTGTGACAAACACCGGTCCGGCATGACCAACGGACCGGAACGTCGCACGCCTCAGCCAGCTCCAGAATGCTGCCGTACGTTGCGGGCTGCCAGTGTGCGGCAACGCCACTGCGTGCGAATGATATCAGCGGACCGGTGTTGGCGTCGTCCTTCGGAAGATGAGGCATCCGCGTCGGAGCGGTGACCACTCCAGGGGCCATCGACTCGCCACCATTGAAGAGTTCAACGTGAATGCGGTCCGTTGGCACGTCCGCAGCAGCGAGCGCCGCTTTCATATCTGCCATGAAGCGAGTCGGCCCGCACAGGTATACGTCTGCTTCGCGCGGCAAGCCGATTTTTTGAAGAACGGATGGAGACATGCGGCCGCTCGCGTCGAAATCCTCTCCCATCTTGTCGCGCGAGCCTGGCCTGCTGTAACAGACAAAGCTGCGTCCATTCGGAAGCGCGAGAATCAGGCGGCGAACTTCGGCCGCGAAGGGATGGTGTTCCCGATCGCGAGCAACGTGGATCCACAACACTTCGCGTGCCGAAGCGGCCGCCGCAAGCGCGTGCAGCATCGCGAGAACGGGCGTGGCTCCGATTCCCGCGCTGAGCAGCACCACTGGTCCACTTCCAGGTTCCAGAATGAAGCTTCCCCGGGGCGAACTGACCTGGAGGGCATCACCGAGGCGGACGTCGTGCCGCAGGTATATTCCCGCCGCGCCATCCGGCTCCAGTTTTACGCTGATTCGATAGCGCTCGCTCGAGAGCCGACCTGAGAGCGAATAGCTGCGAAAGATCGGCGGCCCGCCGGCATGTGTTTGGAGACGCAAAACGACGTACTGGCCGGGCAGCGCTGCCGGCAACGGCTGACCGTCCACGCTTTGCATCGTCAGCGAGAGCACGTCCGCGGACTCCTGTTCGATCGCCGTCACCGGCAGCGGCCGAAATCCCGGCCCGGCCGGATGCGCTGCCGCTGCCGGTATGAGCCCCAAGTTTCCACTGCCTGTGCCCTTCGTTGGGTTCTGCAGCAATGATTCGAACGAACGCCTCCATCCAGGCGAAAGCGCCTCGATCCGCAACGCACGCTCCAACCGATCGCGGGAATGATCCGGCAAATACAGCAGCGCGTTGATCTCCGCGACTGTCATCCGCTCCTTCGCTTCTCCAGCTTTCAAGATTTCGTCGCCGGCTCCGACCTCGCCTTCCTGCAAGACCCGAAAGTAGAAACCGGGTCGTCCACTGGATGTCAGCAATGCCGGCATCCGGGGCTCGTCCATTCGGATCCCAACGCGATAGCAGGTAACCCGCGGTTGCGTGACCTCGAAGAGCGCACTGCCGATCTGATAGCGATCTCCAATGCAAACGGTATCGTCCGGCAATCCGTCGATGGTGAAGTTCTCACCGAACTGTCCGTGAACGAAGTCCGTTCTGCTCAACTGCTCCTGCCAGTAGCGATAGGACTCCATCTGGTAAACGAACACGGCTCGCTGCTCGCCGCCGTGCCCCGTAATGTCGCCTTGACCGTCGCCGTCCAGATTCAACCGTGCAACGTGACAGCGGCCAGGCACCGGATCCTTCCAGATCGCGGTGCGTACCGTGCGCCCCTTCCACTCAATGTCGCGTGGAAGTCCGACGTTTACAGATAACAGTTGCGCCATGGTGTTCCTCTACCGTTGTTTGCCAAGCGTGTTATCAGTTGCCCTTGGCAATGAATCCAGGGACGCCGGTTCCCGTCACCAGGTTCAACCTTTGCCGTGTCTGAATGGCATTGACCTGCTCCATGGCGTCTTCCGGAAGAGCGGAAACATCAAAGTTTTCCTTCGAACGATCAGCGGTCTTTGGCGTTGTCAGGACAGCGGTCCCACGCTGTATCGCCCACGCGAGTAAGACTTGAGCGGGAGTTTTGTTCACGCGCTGTGCAATACCGACGATCACGGGGTCTTCCAGAACGCCCGGCTTGATTCCGTGACCCAACGGCGCAAACGCGAGCATCACGATTCCGTTCTCTTTGCAGAAGTCCAGGATCTCGGTTTCCGGCAGGTAGGGATGCGATTCGATCTGGACCACCGACGGCTTGATTCTTGCCTGCTCGAAGACTTCACGCAGCTGACCGAGGTTCACGTCCGACAACCCGATGGCTTTGCAGAGGCCGCGATCCACGAGTCTCTCCATTGCTCGCCAGGTGTCCATTAGAGTCGTTTCCCGGTCGTAGATCACGTTATCGTGTTCGTCCCTGGGGTCCTGCTCGTCTCCCGGCAGAAAGGCATAGGGAGTGTGCACCAGGTAAAGGTCGATGCAATCCACCTGCAGCCTTCCACGGCTGGATTCGATGGCGGGTTGAACTCGCTCCGGACGATGGTTGTTATTCCACAGCTTCGTCGTCAGGAATAAGTCTCTGCGGTTGAGCCAACCAGCCTGAATGGCTTCCTGGATCGCCTGGCCTACCTGCTCTTCATTTCGGTATCGCTCAGAACAGTCGAGGTGGCGGAATCCAGTCTCAAGCGCCGTCCTGGTTGCGTTTCTTGTCTCGGCTGCATCCGGAATCAACGTGCCGAATCCTAATGCGGGCATCGTGCCTGCTCCTTCGCGAAGCGGCAACCTGCAATGCGCAATGCTCTCGGATTGCTTCATAGGTTCCCTTTCTGTGCGTGGCAGATTACATTCTTACGGGTGTAAGGACCTTCTTACTCCCTGTGGAACTCCGCATCCGACCCGCTATGTGCGCCAGACCGACGCTGAGCTGCCATCTGATGATTCATTCGCGATTAACGACGATGCAAGAACCCGCCGAGAAGACAATCAGCCGGCGACCAAATCGCGACAAAGTGGCAGAGCAGCCAGGGACGGAGCTACCATGGACAGCGAAATTAAAAATCTTAAGTCCCTTGGAGGCGTATTACGATGCGCTCTGATATCGTGCCCGGAAGTGTTTTCCCCGATTACGAACTGCCCGATCAGACGGGCGCTTTACGCAGGCTTAGCGAGTTGCAGGGCGATGACCCGCTGATCCTGACGCTTGCGCGTGGTCACTACTGCCCGAAGGAGCATCAGCAGCACCTGGAACTCGCCGCGTTCTATCCGAAGATCGCTGTCGCTTACACCCAGGTCGCCACAATTTCCACCGACGACCACCACACACTTCAGGAGTTCCGTGCGTCCGTTGGTGCTCAGTGGACCTTCCTCTCCGACCCTGACAGAAAGGTTCAGAAGGACCTTGATATTCAGGAGTACACGGACCCCGAGAACAACCCGATGATTCCGCACACCCTGGTGCTCAAGCCGGGCCTGGTGATCTACAGCGTCTATAACGGTTACTGGTTCTGGGGCCGTCCGTCGGTCTTCGATCTTTGGCGCGACTTGCGCGCGGTCACGAGTGAAATTCGCCGGGATTGGGATCTGAGTGCCCCTGGACTCCGCGAAGCATGGCAGGCGCGTGATTTCTCACGTTTCCACGGCTGGAACAAACGTCCCGATGCGGAGTCGGCCTCCATCGGAACCAGACACGATCAGGCGTAAGCTGCAAACACGAGGCGAAGGGTGAAGCGCAGGAGAGTAGCGCGTCCAGCCCGCCTAAGTGGGTATCCTGGCTCTTTATTACGCGTTTCCAATTTTGAGTTTGGAGGTTAGAGGCCAAGGCCTCCATCGATGATCAGTTCGCTGCCTACAGTGAAAGCAGATTCGTCCGAACCGAGGAACAGGACTGCACTGGCAACCTCGCCGGGACTCCCGAAGCGTTTCGCAGGCACTTGGCTCTTGATCGCGTCCGCCGTTGCTTGCAGTTGCGCAGCCGAGAATCCCAATTTGCCGTAGAGAGGCGTCGCAATCGGCCCAGGGCTCACCGCGTTTACGCGTATGCCGCGAGAAATCAGTTCTCCGGAAAGTGTGCGGGCAAGCGAGAGCAGAGCCGCTTTGGTGGCGCCATAAACACTCGTGTTCGCCATGCCGATATGCGCGTTGATAGAGGCGTTGAGGATGATCGAAGCTGGATTGGCAAACACAGATAATAGCGCTTGGATGAGAAAGAATGGGCCGCGAACATTCGTAGCGAACGAGCGATCATAGGCCGCTTCGTCCCACTGCTCAAACGGCTTCAATTCAGCAACACCGGCATTGACGAACAGAATGTCGACATTTCCAAGCTCCTTCTTCACCGTTTCCGCAACGTGCTTCTGGCTGGAGGCGTCGGCCGCATCGGATTCTATGTAAACCGTGCTGTCGCCTAATTCGTTCTTCGCACTTCGAAGAGATTCTAAGCTTCGTCCGGTAATCGCAACCCTTGCGCCTTCCGCCACAAATTGTTTTGCGGTCTCCAGCCCGATGCCGCTGGAACCGCCCGTAATCAGTGCTCGCTTGCCGTTTAGTCTGTGCATGTTTGTCTCCTCAGCTATCCCGCAGCCATTGTAGATGCGCTCGTGACATGACTTCTGCCACGGTCAGAACGAGGTCAGCAACTTCCTGCCATCCGTCCTCGCCCAACCGGGCTGTATTTTAGGGATGATGGGTGCGACTAACTTTGCGGCAGAGCAGTTCCTCGAGGACTCCTCGGGTTTCCGGGGAACGGCGGACCGAGTACTCCAGCCGACAACCGTGGAAGAGGTTTCCGATATCCTCAGGGAGGCGAACCAGAGCCGGGTGCCCGTCACGGTCGCCGGAGCCGGAACGGGCCTGACCGGGGCTCGCGTTCCACAAGGCGGACTTGTGATCTCGCTCGCACGGTTCCAGAAACTTGAGATCCGGGCGGGTACGGCGCGCTGTGGAGCCGGCGCCTCGCTAAGCGAACTGCAGAACCAGGCTGCCAAGACACATCAATTCTTCGGACCGAACCCAACGGAGAACTCTGCCTCCATAGGCGGAATCATCAGCACGAACGCGGGAGGCGCTCGCAGTTTCCGCTTCGGCTCCATTCGGCGGCACGTGCAGGCGCTTCAGGTCACGTTTATGGATGGACGGACGGTCGAACTGAAGCGGGGCGAGCGAGTGAATTTCCCGTACCGGGCCGTGCGCCAGCCGCAAACCACCAAGAATGCGGCCGGCTATTACCTGCAGCCGAATCTGCAGTGGGTGGACTTACTCGCAGGCAGCGAGGGAACTCTCGGCGTCGTTACGGAAGCGGAACTCGCGTTGCTTCCCGAACCTCCGGCCATTCTGAGCGGTGTGGTTTTTTTCAAAGCAGAGGAAGAGATGCTGGACGCGGTCGATGAATGGCGGCAAATCGACGGGCTCCGGCTGTTGGAGTCTATGGATACGCGTGCGCTCGACTTGCTCCGGTCCCGCTATCCCGAGATTTCACCGGAAGCCAAAGCAGCTCTTCTGATCGAATCGGATCTCGGTTCGGACGACGATCCGGAGGTGGATCGCTGGAGCGAACGTCTGGCGCGTGAGGGCTGCCTGGAACAAGAATCGTGGTTCGGCATGCAGGCGTCTGATCGGGAGCGGTTCCGCGCCTTCCGGCATGCGCTGCCGGCCATGGTGGTCGACCGCGCGCGTCACGGTAATTGCCGCAAGTTTGGCAGCGATTTTGCCGTACCCGTCGAGCGCAATCGTGATCTCTACAACTATTACCGGGAGCGCTGCGATGCCGTATTTCCGAATCAGTACACGCTCTTCGGCCATATCGGGGATGCCAATGTTCACGTCAATTTGTTGCCGGATACGGATGAGGGTGCGATCAAAGCAGAAGCATTAATGGAAGACTTCGCTGATTTTGTGGTTTCGCTGGGAGGAACCGTCGCCGCTGAACACGGAGTCGGCAAAATCAAAACGAACCTTCTGAAACGCATGTACGGCGAAGCCGAGATCGACGCCATGCGAGAAGTTAAGCGGCAACTCGATCCAAATTGGCTGCTTGGCCGCTGCACCATCTTCGAAGTTCCTGCGTAGGCAAGACATGGAGCACGAAGACGGCCCATCCACTCTGAACGAAAACGACGAATCCAAGTCGACCGAATATTCGCGCGAGCGATATGCACACCCGTTCTTTCTTCCTGTGCCTCCGTCGGAACGGGAACCGTTCGATGGACACATTCAAATCACTGGTTGGAGCAAAGCCCAGCTAGGCCCGATTCCACGCGTCCGCAAGAACGGACGCATGGACCTTTCTGACCTGATCGGCCGGGCCGGATCTCGCGAGGTAGAAGCCTTGGGCGAGATTCGCTTCCATGCTCTGGGCGATACGGGCGTGGGGCATGCTTCCGCGGCGCAGACCGTGGCCGATGATATGGCAATTGACTACAAGGCAGGAGCCGGCGCAGTCAATCCCGCGTTTCTGTTCCACCTCGGTGACATCATCTACGGCAACGATAAGCAATCGCACTACGTTGAGCGATTCTATTCACCGTACAAGCATTACCCCGGAAAGATCATAGCCATCCCTGGCAATCACGACGGAGAAGCGCTGTCCAAACAAGACGAACCGTCGCTCCATGCTTTTCACGAGAACTTCTGCGCCACGAAGACCGCGGTCCCGAAGGCGGCTGCCCGGAGTGGGATTTACCGGGAAACAATGCCCCAACCAGGTGTGTACTGGCTGCTTGAAACGCCGTTCCTGCGCATCATCGGACTCTATTCGAATTGGCTTGAAAACCCGGGGTTCCTTGAGGGGATAGCAAAGAACAAAACCGATACCTCGCAAGTGGAATGGCTCGAGCGAACCTTGCACTCACTCTCGAACAGTCACAACAAGAAGGGTCTGATCATCGCTACGCATCATCCGCCGTACAGCAAGAGCGGTCACAGCGGCAGTCCCGATTTGAACGCAAGTATCGACGGTGCCTGCGAAAAGGCCGGCGTTTACCCTGACCTGGTTCTGTCGGCACATGCGCACAATTATCAGCGCTATACACGCCATATCGCAGGCAAGCAGATTCCATACGTTGTAGCAGGAACGGGTGGAATGCCACGCCAGCCGATCATTCCCGCGAATGGCCAGCCTGTCGAAGGCTCTCCCGGCGTGACCTATGAAGCCGCCGTGTCCGCATTGGGTTATCTCTACATCACGGCGTCCCTTCAACAGATTCAGGTTGAGTTTTGGCGATTGGGGGCGGAGCGAACCAGGCCCTCGGATTCGGCCAGAATCAATCTCCAAACCGGAAGAGTGACTTAGCGCAGACGGGTGACAGTTGCGACCGTCCCGATGGCGTAGAAGCCGGCATCAGGGGGTTGCAACGGTGTCCAGGGATACAGGCGCAACTTGCCACAATTGATTTCGGCCTCCCAGGTAGTCCCACTGTTGCAAGCCTGCGGCATTGGCGGTCGAAGCATTCACGACGTCCAACACCTTGCCTGTCGAACGGCTCACCACTTTGCAATATGTCCTGTCCACCAGATCGAATCGCCATTGCTGGTTGACACCATTGATGAAGTCGTACTCCTGAATGGGCGCTCCATTGGAGAGTGAGGCGCTCGTCACGTCCAGCGCTTTTCCTGTTTGCCGGTTCAAAATCGCATAATAGGCGCGTCCCGTTGGCACAAGTTCCCATTGCTGTTGAGTGCCATCGTTTGGCGCATATTGCTGGACAAGCGTTCCGTTCGCTATCGATCCGCTGGGCGCATCAAGAACAAGGCCGCTGTTGTCGTTCACCAATTGATAGGGATCGGCAGGCATCAAGGCCCAGGTTTGCTGGGGAGCGCCATTCGCAGCCCATTGCTGTACCAACGTCCCTGCGGCACTCGAAGCTCCGGTCACATCCAACGCTTTGCCGCTCCACCGATTGACAATTGCGAAGTGTACGTCGTCAACGGGAAGCAGACGCCATTGCTGCTGAATCCCACCCAGATAATCCCATTGCTGAATCCCGGTACCGTTCGAAAGCGAGGCGCCGATGTTGTCCAGCGCCTTGCCGCTGGACGCATTCAGGATGTAGTAGAACCCATTGTCAATGGGATAAAAGATCCATTGCTGCTGGGTTTGACCATTAAAGGAACTCTGCTGAATGCGTGCTCCGTTACCGCTCGATCCGGAAGCAACATCGAGCGCCTTGCCAGACAGGCCGCTCACGATATCGAAAGCTCCGGTCAGGATCCCGCTTCCACTGATCTGAACAGTCTGCGGCGAACCTGGCAGAGTGCTGTTGATAACGAGGGACGCGGAGCGACTTCCTAGTAACTGCGGAGTAAACACAACGAAAACAGCACAACTCTGCCCCCTTGGCAGCGCCGTACTGCATGTGTTTGCAATGGAAAAATCACTCGCATTGATCCCTGTAACGACGATTTCATTGACCGAGGCTGTTTGACTGGTTGAGTTGGCGATCTGAATCGTCTTTGTCCCGCTTCGGACCTGAAGCTTTCTTGCCCCGAAGTCGAGGAGAGATGGCGACAAGGTCAATGCGAAACTTGCCATGCCCGTTCCGGTCAGCGAGATCGTCCGCGGCGAGCCACTCGCGTTATCCGAAATGGTCAGAGATGCGGTGAACTGTCCGGCCGATTGCGGCAGGAACGTGATGATCACGGAGCAAATACCGCCCGGTACAAGAACGGATGGGCAATCGTTGTTCTGCGTAAACACGCCCGTGCCATCTGAACTCATTGCAATGCTTCCAATCTGGAGATCTGCTGTTCCGCTATTCGAGAAACTGATGGTTCGTGTACCCCTCACTCCCACGTCCACGGAACCGAAGTCAACGCCTGTTGCCGAGAGTGTAGCCGCCGGTGTGCCGGACGGAACAGCCGGGGTCGTCCAGGCGTTGATAAGATTTCCGACGTTTACGGAACCTAAGCCCGTCGCCAAGTCGTATCCCACACTCGCCTGATACTTCGCATCGGCGGTGCCGTAATTCGCCTGCCCCGGCACGGCGTTATTCCCAACCGTGACATCATTGAAAACGCATTCAGGCGCAACGCCGCCGGCCGCCGACGCATTGCACGCGGCCATGTTTTGGCCAGCCGCGACGCGGTACAAAGCGACATTGGCTTGACCCTGACGAGCTTGGGCCTTCTGTACTACGAGCGCCATAATTCCGGCAAACGCGGGCGCGCTAGCCGAGGTTCCCGCTACTCCAGAAAAGGAAGGTGGAGTGGGATCGCAGGAACCGCGAATGCAAACCAGATAGGGATTGTGGCCGGACGCCGCAAGTGAAACATCAGGTATGTCGCGTGCTCCGTCATTCGGAATCCCTCCCACGCCGCTCTGCCAGCTCGGCTTCGGATAGAAAATGCTCGCTCCTCCCCCGGATGCCCACAATGCGGCTCCTGAAGCACCGCACTGCGCGACGCTACAGCTTTCATTCCAGACAATTTCCGGAATGTAAGATTTCGCCGATCCGCGCGTCGAATCGTTCGTCGCGTTCCAATACCCACCGGCTGAATCGTTCAACTGCGTCCCGCCGACCGCAATCACGTAAGGATTCGCCGCAAGCGTATTGACCGAGATCGATCCCGTTGCTGCCGCGGAACTGGCCGAGCTGCATTCCGAAGTGCCCGAATCGCCAGTGGAAACCAGGTAAGTGATGCCTTGGGCGGCAGCCTGCGCCGCCAGAGATGATGCGGCTGCGGCGTGTGCCGCGGTATAGCTGGCTTCACAAGAGCCGAAGCTCTCTGTCATGACATCAGCCAAGTTGTTATTGATGATGTACGCCTCGGAAAGGTCGACTCCATCGGCTGCGTTCGTCGATTTCGAAACTACTACCTTTACCGTTGCGTTCGGTGCGACGGCACCGGACCATGCTGCATCCAGTACCACTTCCGTTTCTTCCCCGCCACCGCGGTTGCCCGGATCGATACCGTTGATCACCACTTCTGGAGGATTACTTGGCAGGCCGAATAGAGTACGGAACCTGGCGATGTCGGAAGCATTGAGGTTGCTGCGGGCCACCACGGCAATCGTTACACCTGAGCCGTTGATTCCCGACTGGTAAGCCGGATTTACGTTGTAGATGGTCGCGAAATCAGACGGACTCAGGGCATGTGAGCCGCTGGAGGACGTATAATCCGGACTCGAGAGCGGCCCGGAGTGGGCGCTGACGACGCCGTAATCTCGCGCTTGCGGCCGCTTTGTGAAATTGTGCAATGATGCGATACCCGCCACAACTGGAGCAAGCGCCACCGGAATTTCCGGATCACTTGCGTTGGCCCAATGGTCGGCGCCGCTTACTCGATAGCGGTGGATCTTAGTGTGGAATGCACTTGCAACCTGACCGGCCGTGCCCGAGAACTCGAGCATGCTCTTGCCCTTGCTTGGCGGCTCCACGTGGAAGCCTTGCGACGCAAGCCAGGTGCTTACGGTTTGAATGTCCTGGTCGGAAGCTCCAAACTGCTGGCCGAACTGCTCAGGAGTCAACCACTGATGGAATCGAGGGGACGCGGGCTTGACGAGATCGGTCAATAGCTGATCGAGGTTCTCCTGTTGCTCTCCGCTTCGCGTGAGTACGAGCATCATCCGTTCCATCGGCAGATCGTCAGGAGCAACGCCCCCATCGAACGCCGGCTTTGCGAACGGGTGAGTATTACGCGGGAGCACCTTCAGTTGCGATCCATCGATCGCCTGCCGGATTCTCGTTTGGGGAGCGCCGCGCTGCCCGAAGACAAGGGCCGGCCATATCAGCGCAAGCGCCGCTGCTATCAGGGGAGAAAAAACACGTTTCACTACGGAACCACCATCACGGACATCGATGAAGGCTTAGACGTCTCAGAGGCGTCCCAAAGTTTACAAGGTATCGCTAATTTCTGAGACTCTGCAGCCTTTCCGCCGCTAAGGCCAGCGTTTCCGGCCGCTTGGCGAAACAAAAGCGGACGAGACGAGACGTCCCGCTCTCGCCGCTGAAAAAGCTTGAGCCCGGCACTGCCGCGACACCGCCCTCTTCGACAAGGTACTTAGCGAACGCAAAGTCATCCGCAAACGGCAAATCTCCCAAATCGCACATGACGTAATATGCGCCCGTCGGAACGAATGGCCGGAGACCCACTTCGCGGAGAATCGAAACGATACTGTCTCGCTTCGCCTGGTATGTTCTCGCGAGTTCGGAAAAGTATTCGTCTGGCAGCTGAAGGGCTGTAATCCCCGCCTGCTGCAGAGGTGTCGCAGCGCCGACGGTCATGAAATCGTGTACCTTGCGGATGGAATTTGTCAGTTCCGGAGGAGCAATCACCCAACCCACGCGCCAGCCCGTAACCGAGAATGTCTTGCTCAAGCTGTTGACGACCACGCATCGCTCGCGCATCTCCGGCAAGCTGACAGCCGGCACATGTGTCGCACCATCAAAAATGATGTGCTCGTAGATCTCGTCCGTAATGAGCAGGCAGTCGAATTCCTGGCACAAGCCTGCAAGCACTTTGAGTTCAGCGCGCGAAAACACGCGCCCTGTCGGATTATTCGGGCTGTTGAGAATCACCGCCCGCGTCCGGCCGCTAAATGCCCGTCGCAGTTCCTGTGGATCGAATGTCCAGTCCGGCTGATGCAGCCGAACAAACCGGCATACGGCTCCGCTCAACAGCGTGTCAGGCCAGTAATTCTCGTAGAAAGGCTCGAAGACGACCACTTCGTCTCCGGGGTTCAACAGCGCAAGCACCGTGGCCATCATGCCTTCGGTGGCACCGCAACACACGGTAATCTCACGCTCCGGATCAAAGTGCAGTCCGTAAAACCGGTGGTAGTAGTCGCTGATTGCCTCTCGAAACGGCTTCAGTCCCCAGGTGATCGAGTACTGATTGATATCGGCGGCAATCGCCTCCTGTGCTGCAGCCTTCACGGCTGCGGGCGCGCTGAAATCGGGAAATCCCTGGGCCAGATTCACCGCTCCGTGTTGATGCGCCAGCCTGGTCATTTCCCGTATGACCGACTCCTTGAAACCCGCTATTCGTGCACTCTGGAAACGGTTTCGGACGATAGCCGCCATCCTGTGATTGTAAGGCCCACGAACAACCGTCCGTCGAAAGTAGGCCAGACCCGCAATGCCGATTCAACGGCGCCGCGCAGGGCGTCTTTTCGCCGGTTTCACCTTCGGAGCCGGTTTGGGACGGTACGCAGGGATCTCCGGAACTGTTCCCGCATACAGGCGCCTGTACGTATCTGCATTCCGGAGAACTACCTGAACATAGGTCCGCGTCTCGTGGAACGGAATCGTCTCGACGAATTCAGCCTGCTCGCGAAAGGGGCCCCAGGTCTGCCATAACTTCGCCCGGCTGGGGCCTGCGTTGTAGGAAGCGAGGACGTACTCCTCGCTTCCTCCGAATGTATTCATCAGATCGCGAACATACATGGTTCCAAGCTGTATATTGCGGTCCGCCGCGAGAAGCTGAGGGGCGGCGAATCGCCGCACTCCGACTCGACGCGCGAGTTGTTTGCCCGTGCTAGGCAAGACCTGCATCAAACCGTAAGCGTTGGCATGCGAGATCACCGCCGCATTGAACTCTGACTCCTGGCGTATCAGTGCTGCCACGAAGAATGGATCCAGCTTCTGCTCACGGCTGCGCTCGTCGATGCTATAGCGGTACGGAATTGGGAACACCAGCTGCCAGAATTTCACGGGAGCCTGATCGAAGGGCATGTACAGATAACCAGGTGCGTAATGCTTGATGTAGCGCAACGCCTGATCCGGAGCTTTCCGTTCGTCTGCCAGCTTTGCCAGTTCGTACGCATATACGTTTGCCTGGTCTGCGTCATTCCCTGCGCCAAACTTCAACTCGTCTTCCGCAAACGCATTCAGCCCTGTCGCCTGCAACGCCTGTGACCTGCTGATCCGCTTCGACGCCAGTTCGCCAGGCGAGAAGCTCGGGAACTCGGCCCGCACCGGCCAATTCACAGCCTCCAGAAACTCCCTGACCGTGGAGCTCGGAGTAGCGGCCTGGATGTTCGGCAATTTCAGTCGCTCTCTTGCGACCAGGGCATAGTAAGTGTTGGGATACCGCCGCTGCAATTCCTCATAGCAGGCACGCGCACCCGCGTTGTCACTCTTGCGTTCCTGCAATCTTCCCCAAAAATACAGAGCGTTGTTGATGTCCTCCGAGTTCGGATATTGGCGGATGTGGCTTCTCAGCAGATCGAATGCTTCCGGCGAATCGGTCCGGTAGCTCTGAAAGGCTAATCGCCAGTGGCAATGCGCAGCATAACGAGTCTCAGGGAACGACGTCGCGCATGCCTCATACAGAGGAATAAACGCGGCCGGATCATTGTCCGTGCGCGCCTGGTCGCCAAGTAAAACCAGAGCATCCAGACGCCACTTCGAGGTTGGGTGAAGCTGTTCGAGTTGTGTTAAATACTGGCGCACATCGGCGTGCTGATCGGATTTCCGCGCACACCGGATCAGGTAGTCAAGTCTCTCCGCGTCCGCCTCGCCGTCATTCACCTTCAATGCGGAAAGGTACGCAAAAGCCTCGCTGACGTGGTTGGCCTGGAAGTCGGCAACTCCAAGCTGTACGCGCGCAAGATCCTGCTCAGCACCCGTGAGCTGCGGAATTGCTGCCGCGAGTTCGAGCCTGGCGGGAGCGGGGTCCCTTGCATCGAACAGGCGTTGCGCGCGGCCGAGCAGCATCTTCGGCGTGGGGTGGGGCAGAGCATCGCCTAGTTTTGCCTTGAGGTCCACGAGCGCATTCGCCGCATCCGTTGCTTCCTTAGCAGTCGGATATCCATAATAGACACGCAGAAAGTAGTTCGCCGCGCGAGGCAGATCTCCGGTCGCCTGATAACAACGAGCCAGCAAAAGGCTACTCTGCGGTTGCGGAACAACATCGGCATACTTCGTCATCAGCGCGAGCGCCTGCTGTGGCCGATTCCCCTCCAGGTCTGCGCGCACCGCGAGCGCTGCAGCGGGGCTGACCAGCGGAGACGCGGGCAAAAATTCGAAGATTTTCTTTGCAGAATCGGTCACATTGCCGTAGTTCTTTAACTCGTATTCGGCTTGGGCCCGAAGGTACTCTGCGTAATCGCGAAGCACGGGCGCCTTACTTGACGCGTTCGAGGCATATTCCACGGCCGCGCTGTAGTTCTTGCGGTCTAACTGATTCTGAGCGGCGGCGATCAGGCCTGCGGCGCCCACCATCTTAAGAGGCGCCGGCGCGGAGCTCGTGGTTGCCTTGGGGCGCGCTGCTTTGCGTCGCGGGTTTTTCGCACCCGCCCCAGCGAGGAGAGGCACGTGTAAAACCGCCAGGAAACACAGGACGGCCACGCCTCGCTGCAGCGAGATCGTGCTAAATGAGTTGCCCAGGATAATCCGCTCCGAGCCGCTGTTCCTCGCCCTCGGCCGTAGCACGGACCAGTTCCATGTGCAGGTAATCCACCATGCTCGGAATGACCATGAACTGCTCGCGAAATGCATTCCGAGCAGCATCGATCTCATTTTTCAGAAACAGATACAAATTCCCTTTTTCCCTACCTGCCCGACAAGCCTCGGGCCGCGACAGTTGCATCTCCGCAACCGTAACGCGTGAAAAGCGCTGCGCGCGAACGTGCAGCATCTGCCCCTTCTCATCAAGGTCGGCCCACTTCGGCAGCAAGCGTTTGCCTGGTCCGGCCGGTCCGCCCGTGTGCCGCTGTGTTCCATTCGACTGACCTTCTTGAGCTTCGCTCTCCGGAATCGCGGCTCCTGTAGTGATCGCGGCTGGAGCAATCAGTCCATGAACATCGCGATTCGATTGGCGTTCGAGCACCGCTGACGCGATTCCAACAACGAGTTCAAGGCCGTTCAGGTCCGCATCGGCTTCATCCGCAGCGAACGCAACAGCCACAACCCTGGCGCCGTTCGCAATTGGCAACAGATGCGCCCGACCGGGAGAACCGGGGCGGCTCAGCGATTCCGTCACCTCCGAGGACGACCGAAGTGCGACGACAGGATCCCTGCCCTCGATTGCACTTCGAAACGCCGGCGCAGAGTTCACAGGGAACTGGAGGTCTTCCGCAAGGTCGAGATTCACTTGCCGTCGCAACAGCAGCACGTCGTCCCTCAATTCGAAGACGGCGGCTTGCGGCGTAAATCGGGCAAGCGCATCGATCAATGCGGACGACCACTCCCGTTCGCCCTGGTACTGGCGTAAACGCCGAAGAGATTGATTGAGGTCCTTGGTCAGCTCAGAGCAGGCGGCCTTCATGGCCTGCGAACTCAGAGATTCGAACTCACGCTTGAGTTCCTCCCAAGCCCGATCCGGAAAATTCATGCGGGACTCTTCCGATTTTATCTGAGCTTCTGAAGAGCACTCGCCGGACGCTCACCGATCAATGGGAGCGGAAAGAGCACCCCGGCCTTCGGGCGTGAGTAAGCCGATGACTCTGCGCTGCTTCCCGCCATGCATCAGATCGAATACCAGCTTTCCGTCGCTCTGGCTCGCTGCTTCGCCCACCCAGTCATTTTCACCATCGGAAGCCTGGACGCGGGGGAACCGCAGATCGGGCCAGCCGTCGGCGAACGAAAACTCGAAAGTTCCCGTCACTTTGTCGAAGGACTCATCGCCGTCAAGCGCAACGTCCTTTCCGACAAAGCTGCCCGTCGCCTGCAGGTTGCGCAATTTGTCCTCACCGGTGCCTTTTGTCCGAAAGGTTCCTTCCGCGTCCACGAGTCCTCCGCGCCACGGAAAATCGTTGACACTGCCTTTGAAATCGAATCGCGGCTGATTAGAGCTCAAGATGATAGTTCCCTCCGTCTTTACTGTGCCCTCGGGCATCTTGAGTTGCAAAGACAACACGTCCAGGGTTGTGCCCTGCCAGGAGAAATGCGCCGACAAGCGTCCTATAGCCGCATCATTTACAACGAAATTATTGATACTGAGATCGCCTTCCAGATTTCTGTTCGCAAGCCATTGAGGAATACTGCGCCGTGTCACACCGAGACGGTTGAGCCAGCTCTTTGACTCAAGTGTCGGCTGCAGCATAGCTTCGATGTCCTCCATTTTTGCGGTAGCCAGTTCCAGATGAATCCGCTCCGGCCGTTTCGCACCCGCCACAAATCGATATGTTCCACGCAGGTTCGCCGATCCGATCGATGTCGATAGGTGACTCACCTCTACACCGCTTCGGTCGAACGCCACCCTCGCGTCAAGATTCTCGAGCGGCGCAACCAGCCCCGGAAAGCTGATAAGACCTTCCTCCACCCTGAAGTTCCCCGACCAGCCGCCCTCACCGTTATTCTCGGCGCGGCGGTACTGGATGGCTCCGGAAATCAGTCCGTCTTTCATTGCGTCCAGCACGGGCGGATCACCCGCCCAGGTATGCAATACATCCTTCAGGTCCCCGACCGGGTACCGTTGAGCGCTTAACGCAAGGTCGGCCTGCCGCTCCGAAAAATACAGATTTCCAGCCGCGGTCAGCGCACCGTTGGCAGTCTCCAGGCGAGCGGGATCGAACCGGATGCCGTCGTTCGAGATACTGGCCGTCACAGTCGCCGCCCTCAGCGGGAGCACGTCCGGGAGTGTCGCCTCCAGATTTTCCATCTGTATATGACCGTTCAGACCCGCGCCGCCGACGTAATCCACCACACCGCCCAATACTCCGGAGATGTTTAGCGATTCGGGAAGCGTAAGCCCCATACGGCTGCTGATCGGCAGCACATCCTGCACGGGTATTTTGTCCAGGTGCGCATTCACTGACCACTTCGGACTTGTCAGAAAGTCACGCACAACCATCTCGAGGACAACGGGACTGACCCTCGCGGGTGGCGGAGGGAAATTTCGCAACCGCAGTTCACTCGCAATCAGGTTGGCAGTGCCGCCGTAGAGAATGCGCCAGCTGCCACTGTTCTCAGGCAGCAGATCCCAACGGTGCACATCGGTGGCTTTCAACTCTCCTCGGATCGCGAGCGCATTCAGCGGACCCTCTATCCGCGCGTGTGTGCTCACCGTGCCATGCACACCGACATCGTGGCCCTCTATTAAGGTCGTGAGTTCGCCCAGATTACTGGGGTCAAGATACAGGTCTCCATCCAAGCCACTTGCGCCAGAGTTTCCGCGTTTCGTATACCAGTTCAGCGCTCCCCGAAGATATGCGAACCCGTGACCGCCCCGATCAGTGCGCGCCGGATAGCCTGAAAATTCAACGGATAATTTGCCGGACTGAGCAGGATAGATGCTGAGGTCCGAATCCAGGATATAAAGAGTCGTCTTGCGGCTCTCGAATTTGAAGTCAATACGACCGCCCGACACATCGAAGACCGGGAAAAAATTGAGCGGAATGCGGCGTGGTGCGCTAAGCCGCTCCACCAACTCCACGACGTTCCACGTTTCGTCGCTTCGTTTTACGAGATTGAGCGACGGATCGATCAACCGAAAGCTTGAAAAGCGGATCTCGCCTCCGAGGAGTTTGTCGAGCCGGATTCTCGCCTGCAATGTCGGCACAAAGGCAAAGGGCTCAAGCCCGAATCGCGGATCTTCGCCAATGGTCACGTTCTCGAGCGAGACTCCGAGCCCTGAAAAGACGGTGAAATGCACTTCCTCAAAGTCAACGCTCCGGCCGAGAGTTGACTCAAGCGTCTGTTTGATCTGTCCAGCGAATCGGGAACCGTCTAAAAAAGGAGCGGCAACTCCGACAAGGACGAAAGTCCCTGCAAGGGCGAGAATCACCGGCAATACATGTCGGCGCCTGGGCCTGACTTTAGGGATGCGCGTCGAATGAAGCAAGACAGGTAGTCATCTCGTTTAGGTTGACGTGCCCTGATTATACCGTCGTTTGCACTCCGCTGGTCAGCCTGCCCCGGGCAAGGGGCAGGGAGTTGCAGAATGCTATTCTCGGCGCGTGAACGCGACAAACCCAAATGGGATCGCAATGATTTTTGATCTCGATGGCGTTTTGGTCCATTCCATGCCCCTTCACACACTTGCGTGGGAGCGCTACTTAGAAGGATTGGGCGTTACTGTCGAGGATCTTGAAGCGCGCATGCATGGGAAACGCAACCCCGAACTGGTGCGTGAGTTTCTCGACGCGAATGCAACCGATGATGTAGCCATCGCACATGGGGCTGCGAAAGAGCGCTTATTTCGTGAGTTAATGCACGAAGCGGGATTTGCGCAGTTTGAGATTCCTGGCCTCATCGGATTTCTTGAGCGTTACCGTCATGTCCCGAAGGCAATTGGCTCGAATGCGGAGCCGGCGAACATTGATTTCACGTTGAATCAATTCGATCTACGGCGTTTTTTCGACGTGACGGTAAATGGAATGGAAGTAGAGCGCCCGAAGCCTTTCCCGGACATCTATCTGAAAGCAGCTGCTCTCATAGGCAAGCAGCCGAAAGACTGTATCGTCTTCGAGGACTCTCCTCCCGGCGCGGAAGCGGGCATCGCGGCTGGTATGCGAGTAGTTGGGGTCGAAACGACGCCTACCCAGTTCCGAGGCGTGGCCCTACGCATCCGCGATTTCAATGATCCGGCGCTCGAGCCCTGGATACAAGCTCAATTCAGAGAGTAAGTTCACCGCGCGATGTTACAAACCAACTTGTAGATTAGACTCAACACGAACAAGTTTGGTAACTCCTGATCTGATTAATTTGTAAGTTCCTATATTCTTTTTGTCTAGAAAGATACGCAATCAGCCGCTACAATTATTAACAGTCCGTGCGCGGTGTTACCGCCGGGGACATCTTCACCGTCGTGTTGAAAGAGGCTATCTTGCATTTGGAAAGAACCAGATCCCGCAGTTTGATACCTTGTGCCCTGCTTGCATGTTTATCTTTAATCCCTGAATCCGCCGGGCAAGCTCAAACACCCATTCTTACGGCCCAGTTCAATAATGCTCGAACGGCGGCCAACTTAACCGAGAGCGTCCTGAACACTTCGAACGTAAACTCCTCCAACTTTGGAAAGATACGAACGTTTACTGTAGACGGACAGGTGTACGCTCAGCCGCTTTACGCCCCTAAACTAACAATTAACGGCGCATCGCATAACGTTCTTTATGTCGCAACGATGAACAATAGCGTCTTCGCTTTCGATGCCGATAGCGGTGAGCAGCTTCGTGCAGTCAACCTGGGTCCGGCAGTTCCAGCCGCGCCAGCCAATGGCCCCGTGCCATGTCCCGATGGACCAACAAGCGGCCCGCAACTCGGAATTCTGAGCACTCCGGTGATCGACCCTGCTACAAACTCCCTCTATGTAGTCTCTGCCACCCCTGGCGATTCGGGCACTTACACGCATCGCATCTTCGCGCTCGACACCACTACTCTCGCGACCAAGACAGGGCCTGTCTCGATTCTACCCGGAGTTCGGGGCAATGCCAGTGATGCGAACGCAGGAGGTCAAGTGGTCATGAATCAGACCCGCTACCTGCAGCGGCCCGGCCTCCTGCTGAGCAACGGGAACGTCTATGCGGGATTCGCAAGCTGTGGCCCGGACCCCCAGCCCTATCACGGATGGGTAGTCTCGTTCGATGCGCACAATCTCCACCAGACCGGTGTTTTCAATACCAGTCGCAACGGGTTTGAATCTGGCATCTGGCAATCTGGTCGCGGACTCGTCGGAGATGCAAGTGGGAACGTCTACGCCATGGTGGGAAACGGCAGTTTCGATGGCGTTACCGAGTTCGGAGATACATTCCTAAAGTTGTCGTCCGGCCTCAATGTTCTCGATTGGTTCTTACCTCCCAATCGTGCTCAGTTGGAGCAGTTCGACCTGGATCCTAGTTCGAGTGGCCCGATCCTGACGCCCGACACAAATCTTCTCGTCGGCGGCGGTAAGGATGGGATGGAGTATGTGCTGAACCCTTCGAATCTCGGCCATCAAGGTGCACCTGTTCAGACGTTTCATGGGACGCACCCTTGCGATAACGTAAATTTCAGCGGCTGCTCTCAGATTCATTCCACCGCTTACCTCAGCGGCGTTGCCACTCCTATGTTGTACGTCTGGGGGTTCAACGACATCCTGAGGTCATATGCGTGGGCCAGGGCGAGTGTAAGTTTCCAGGATGGCCCGGTCAACAACAATACACTCACGGGCTTTCCTGGCGGGACGCTTGCGGTGTCGAGCATGGCGGGCGCACCGGGAACCAGCGTCCTGTGGGGAGTGGAAGGTGTGACAGGACCGGCAGGAGGCGCACCATCGGGCATCGTCCATGCCTTTGACGCACTAAACGTGTCGACCGAACTTTGGAACAGTGGGCAAAACGCCGCGCGCGATGCTTTAGGAGACTTCTCCAAATTCGGCCAGCCAGTGATCGCAGATGGCAAACTGTTCGTTCCCACGTTCTCGAACACGGTAGTCGAGTATGGGCTCTTGCCGACCTCCAGCGGTTCCGGCAATGGGCTCCCGTCGGGCGGTACGTCCAATGGTGACACTACAGCTCCAAAGATCACCTGCAGCGCCAATCCCTCCAGCCTCTGGCCTCCCAACGGCAAATCCGTACCGGTGAGCATCTCGGGCAATATGTCCGACGCCGGTTCGGGTTTGAACCTCAGCACGGCGCACTATAGCTTGTGGGACGAGTACGGGCAGGTCCAGGGCAGCGGAATGGTAAACGTGAACGCTAACGGCAATTACGCAGTCGGGTTGTCTCTGATTGCGGCTCGCAACGGCAATGACAGTGATGGCCGGCAGTATACCGTTTCGATCTCGGTTAAGGACGCCGACAACAATCTAGGCTCCTGTGTTGCTCCCATCCAGGTGCCCCACGACAGGGGCCATTAATGGAAGAAGCCGGAACCTTTGTAGGGAAGGTCCCGGCAATGCCTCCAGGCTCTTTCGGTTCCAGTTCAGAATTGGAAACGCAATGCGCCTTGCAGCTGACGCGGATTGCCGACCGTGCTGGTGATCATACCCGCCTGCACGTTTCCGATATTGGCATTGGGCAATCCGAACTGCGGATGGTTGAAGATGTTGAATGCTTCCGCCCGGAACTGAAATTTCATGCGTTCTCCAATTGGGAAGTCTTTGAAGAGCGACATATCCCAATTCCAGCGGCTTGGCCCAAACAGGATGTTACGGCCGGCGTTGCCGTAGGTGTACACCGCCGGACTCCCAAACGCTGTGGGATCAAACCAACGATTCAACGTTTTGGGATACGATACGGGTCCCACGACGTTAGCACGGCTTCCGGTGCCGGTGTTTGTAGTAGATGTTTGCAGAACGGGAGTGAACGGTAATCCACTTTGAATCGTCAGGATACCGTTAGTCTGCCAGCCGCCCAAAACGAAGTTACTGAACCCGCCACGATTCAGCATGGCGCGCCCCTTTCCAAACGGCAGCTCCCAAACATAGCTCAGCGTCAGCCGGTGGCGGATGTCGAAATTGGAATTGCCGCGCTCCGGTCCGATATTGCGTGGGTCCTGAGGCTGTGGTCCCGCGGCTCCTCCACCGAATTCGAGTTGCACGTCGTCGATGGAATGCGACCACGTGTAGCCTAGCAGTGCGCTGAGCCCCTGGCGCAGACGCTTATTTACACTTACCTGCAGCGCATAGTAGTTGCTGAGTCCAGTCGTATTGAAGTAACTCACGTCGCTTAGATTCGGATTAATCGAGTAGTAAGGGCGGCGTGTGTTCAGCGCTGTCGCTCCCGGGATAGCTTGATTCGCATTCCAGGTGTTATACAAGTGGCGGCCCAGGTTACCGACGGTTGTAACTTGCACGACCATTCCGAGTGGAGCAATCTCGTGCTCCAGTCCGAAATTAAACTGTTCCGCGTAGGACGGGCGGAAGGCTGGATCGACGGCGAACATGGCGCCACTCGGGTTGTCCGCAAACCCGAGGTTGAGAGGCGCTAGCGGTGCGAAGCCGTCCTGCACGCGTTGTCCGGGGAAAATATCGCCCGGCGAAATGGAAACGGTCGTTCCGAACGGCAATTGCCGGAACAAGCGCAGACTGTTACCCTCGCTGCCGGTTGGGTTGTAGAAGAGTCCGAAACCACCACGAACGACCGTATGCTGGGCAGCCTGATACGCGAATCCGAAACGCGGGCCGATATTTGGATAGTAAGGTCGAACACCCGCCGTTGGGCTCACGCCATTTCGTCCCGCCACATCGATCTTGGCAGTCTGAAGGTTGAAATTCGCCCAACGATTTGCCACTTCAGAGAAAGGACTGAAGTAATCCCAGCGCACACCGAGATTGATGGTCAGCTTGCTCGTGACGCGCCAGTCGTCCGCCATATAGACGCCCAGTTCGTAACCGCGCTCGCCAGGCCAGTTCTGCGTGTAATCGTGGACAATGCTGGTGGCGTATCCGAGAAGAAAACTCGCTGCAGAATCGCCGCCCACGCCCGCGGGATTTCGGGAATCCGTGAATGCCGGTGAGAAATTGAACCGGCCGTTCCCCTGGTTGGTCTGATAAATGGTGAGTTGGCGACGCCGGAAGTCCACGCCCCACTTCAGCGTGTGCTTTCCGGTTGTGAACGAAAGGTTGTCAACTACCTGATACGTATTCTCACGCCGGTAAATAGGGAGCGAGCGCGTCTGGCCGATGCCCACGTAGTTGGCCGGCGAGAAGATCGGGAGGTTCTGCTCCTGCGGCGTAACGTTCGCGTTGGGCACGCCGAGCTTGTTTCCCAGCTGCGCGCCTGGCGCGTATTGATCAGCTACGTAATCCAGCCGGTAACGGTTGAAGCCGAGGCGGAATTCATTCACGAGCGTGGGATTGATGATTCGGGCCCAGCTGGCCACGGCTTGTTGTGCGGGTTGGAATGACGTCCCGGCGAATGAGGCTTCATCAGATAAGTTCACTTGTCCGGAGATGCCTGGAATCGTGGTTGCCGGATAGGTGCTCGGAACAAGGGTCTCTGTATTCTGGATCGAGTAACGCGCAAAGAAGTTGTCCTTGGACGAGATCTGATGATCGAGGCGCACGTCGCCCTGGTTCCAGCGTTGATTCAATGCGGTGTTAGACAGATAATTATTCAGTCGTGCCGTACTGGTCGGCTGCGGATAGGCATTGATCATTTTAGCGGCGATCGGATCCCATCGGTTAGCCGGAATCTGATTGTTCGCGAACGGCGTGCGGGCAAATCCTGATCCAACGGCTCTGGTGGTTGTCGGATCATAGATGGTGCCGGTCTCGCCGAAATCACCATTGCGCATGCGTGCAGTCGGGATATTTCCCAGCAGCAACTGTTGTGCATCGCGGCGGTACCCTTCGTAGTCGACAAAGAAAAATGTGCGGTCCTTGCCGTGATATAGCTTCGGCAACACGACCGGACCGCCCAGCGATGCCCCGAACTGATTCAAGCGAAAGGTCGGAAAGGCCGTGCCTGCCGGATTGAAGAAGTTCCGGGCATCCATCGCCGAATTCCGCAGGTATTCGAATAGGCTGCCATGAAGCTGATTCGTTCCCGATTTCGTAATGACATCCACTACTGCCCCAGAATTACGTCCAATGTCGGCGCTATACAGGTTTGTTTGGATTTTGAACTCGCGCACTGCTTCTACAGCCGGGCGCAAGACGATGGACAGCGTAAGCCGTTCGTTGTCGTCCACACCGTCGTAGAGAAAGTTGTTGGAGCCTTCCCGATTTCCGTTCGCAAAGATCTCCGTCCCCGGGCGCCGGTCATCGGGACGCGTGCCGCTCATGATCGTGCCACTTGCCGAATACCCGACGCCATTGACCCCCGGGCTCAGGGTGGCGAGTTGGATGAAGTTGCGCCCGTTTAGCGGCAGTTCATTCGTCAGCCGCTGATTGACAACGGCGCCCATCGACGACGATTCCGTTTCAAGTATCGGCGCTTGGCCCGTGACCTGTTCAACCTGCGAAACGTCGCCGACTTTCACCGTAAAATCCATTTGCGCCTGCTGATTGATCTGCAGCGTTATTCCGGTCTGCTCGAGCTTCTTGAAGCCGGGCGCCTCGACTTCGATCCGGTAATCACCGGGCGGGAGCAGCGTTAACACATACGTGCCGCTCGTAGACGTTACGGTTTCGTGAGGCTGGTTCGTGGCGGTGGCAACCGCATTCACCTTAGCGTTTGGGACTGCTGCACCTGTGGGATCGAGAACGGAACCGCTCAACTCGGCCGTTGCCACCTGCGCACAGACCGGCGCGATGGACAGAAGTCCCAAAAGGCAAATTGAAAGAAATTTTCTCATCACAACTCCTGATCGAACTTCTCTACCAATCCACCACTGACTCGTCTTCGGGATCGTAGGACTCCTGATTCCGCCAGTCGTGTCCGAGCGTATCGGCCATGGCCTGCTCGTCCAATTCAA
>Ga0308176_10000319_pt1 | contig 31780 bp, 21 predicted proteins | sample PhyCR2_3_FD_203890 | JGI IMG/M metagenome (GOLD analysis project Ga0308176, IMG submission 203890) | Soil microbial communities from UC Gill Tract Community Farm, Albany, California, United States - DLSLS.C.R2 | ecosystem: Environmental > Terrestrial > Soil > Agricultural land | place: USA... | reverse complement strand
TTTGTTCATTCACACTGAAGAAATTGATCAGCTGAGTACATCCGGGGCGGGAGCTTGTAAACGCCAGTCCAGGTTTACCTACAAGCTTGTTTAAAAGGCTCGACTTTCCGACATTGCTTCTGCCTAGGAAGGCAATCTCGGCCGGCCCGTCTCCTGTTTCTCTAGGGAACTGGTCGGGGTCACTGACACTGATAATGAACTCACCACCAGGCTTACCGCCTCGCTGTGAGCGCCCTTTCGCAGCACCTACGACTGCTTCCGTTCCCACAAAGGCTCGATTCGATACGGGCTGGGGAGACTCGATGGAGAGTCTCCCCAGCATCCTTCTTAATGAGTCAGATCTTCGTTCGGCCGTGCCGCCAGCTCCGCAGCGGTCGCTGCAGGCGCTAACGGGAGAGCAACAATCTCTCGCTCGAGCGCGACCTTGAGCACCTCATCCATAGAAGTGGCGAAGTGCAGCTTCATGTCTTTCCGAACGTTCTCCGGGATATCCGTGAGGTCCTTCTCGTTGTCCTTAGGAAGGACCAATTCAAAGATTCCCTGGCGATGGGCCGCTAGCATCTTTTCTTTGAGTCCGCCGATCGGAAGCACGCGCCCGCGCACCGTAATTTCGCCCGTCATGGCGATGTCACCACGAACCGGAATTCCGGTGAGAGCACTGCAAATACTGGTGCCGATCGTGATACCGGCAGACGGTCCGTCTTTCGGAATGGCCCCTTCCGGCACGTGAACGTGGATATCCAGGCTGCGATAGAAATCCTTCGGCAAGCCGAGGTACTGCGCACGGGAGCGAACGTAACTCATCGCCGCCTGTGCCGACTCCTGCATGACGTCGCCGAGTTTTCCGGTCGTCATCATTTTGCCCCGGCCTTCCATGACCGTCGCTTCCGTGGTCAGGATCGATCCACCCACTTCAGTCCACGCCAGCCCGGTCGTCGCGCCGATCTCGTTCTTCTTATCGAGATCCATATCGCGGAACCGTGCGGGACCAAGCATTTCGGTCACCTTCTCCGGCGACACTACGATCTTTTCGATCGGGATCAGTGGCGGCTCTACTGCTTTGGCCTTCTTCTTGCTCTTTTTCGTTGGTTCCACGACTTCCGCCTCTTGCGCCTGAACCTCTTCCTCGATCACTTCCACCGGCTGCTGGTCGGCAGCAAGTTCGGCAATCGGTTCTTCGGGCGTAGTGGTCTGTGCTTCAACAACTTTGCGCGCAACCTTACGACACAGATTACCCACTTCGCGCTCCAGATTACGTACACCCGCCTCACGCGTGTACGACTGAATCAGGGTCTGCAATCCAGCATCCGTAAATTCGACCTGCTCTTCCGAAACACCCGTATCTTTGCGCTGCTTCGCAACCAGGAATCGCTTCGCAATTTCGAGCTTCTCGAGTTCCGTGTAGCCCGACAGCCGGATCACTTCCATACGGTCCTGCAAAGCAGCCGGAATCGTGTGGAGAACATTGGCCGTCGCGATGAAGAATACCTGGCTCAGGTCATACTCCACGTCCAGGTAGTGGTCCGCGAACATGTAGTTCTGCTCGGGATCGAGAACTTCGAGCAAAGCCGCGGATGGATCACCCCGGAAATCCATCGACATCTTGTCGATTTCGTCGAGCATGATGACCGGATTCTTCGTACCGGCCTTCTTCATCATTTGGATCAGCTGGCCGGGAAGCGCACCAATATAGGTGCGCCTGTGACCGCGGATTTCAGCTTCGTCCCGAACACCACCGAGTGAAAGCCGGACAAATTTACGACCAGTGGCTTTTGCGATCGACATTCCGAGAGAGGTCTTGCCAACTCCGGGAGGCCCGACAAAGCAAAGAATAGACCCTTTGGGGTTTTGCACCAGGCGGCGAACTGACAGGAACTCGAGTATGCGTTCTTTGATCTTCTCGAGGCCGTAGTGATCACCTTCGAGAACTTTACGTGCATACTGCAAATCACGGATTTCTTTGGTGCGCTTTTTCCATGGCACCGCGAGAAGCCAGTCGAGATAATTGCGCGAGACGGTCGACTCTGCCGACATCGGCGGCATGCCTTCCAAACGCTTGAGCTCTGCGATCGCTTTCTCATGGGCATCTTTGGTCATGCCCGCGGCATCGATCTTCTTCTTCAGCTCGTCATATTCACTCTTCTCGCCGCGGCCCAGTTCTTTCTGGATCGCTTTGATCTTCTCGTTGAGGTAATACTCTTTTTGAGCCCGCTCCATCTGCCGCTTTACGCGGCCCTGGATGGTGCGGTCAACGTTCAGTTTTTCAATCTCGATATCAAGCAGATCCGCGACTCGCGTCAAACGGTCGACCGGATCGAAAATTTCGAGAAGTTCCTGCTTCTCTTCGATCGTGAGTTGGAGGTTCGCACCAACGGTGTCAGCCAGCTTGCCGGGATCATCGACGCGTATAGCGGCGATCATCGTCTCGTAGTTCAGGTTTTGACTTAGCTTGACGTACTGCTCGAAAAGAGTCGTAACACGGCTGATCAGCACCTCCAGCTGATTGCCGGCATCTACCTTAAAGGACGTCGTCTTTACTACGGCGCGGAAGTATCCTTCTTCTTCGCTAACGGAGATGATCTTTCCACGCTCGACGCCCTCGACCAGGACCTTGATGTTCCCGTCGGGTTGCTTCAGGCTCTGGACGATATTGGCAATCGTGCCAACGGAGTAAATCTCGTCGGGCCTCGGCTCATCGACCGAGGCATCATGCTGAGTTGCGAGCAGGATCTTTTTGTCGCCCAGTAACGCTTCTTCCAACGCTCGAACGCTGGATTCGCGTCCCACGACAAATGGGGTCATCATGAACGGGAAAATAACGACGTCCCGAATGGGCATCATGGGAAGCCGTTTTGTGTCCGTTTTATCTTTCGTCGTGACCATTTTCTCTTTCTACGCGGATTGTCCCACGAACTGCGGGACGAAGAATGACGCTGCAGTCATCCACGGAGGAACAACTGCGGGTATTGGAAATCTTGAATCGAAAAAGTCCGGAAGCTAGCCGGCTTTTTCGAGCACAGCCATATTGATCTTTTGGGTCAGAACCATCTCCTTCGTGACCACAAACTCACGGACCTTCTTGAAGGTGGGGAGATAGTACATCAGGTCCAGCATCAGGTCTTCCAAGATCATCCGAAGACCGCGAGCACCGACCTTGCGCTCCATGGCAAGCTGCGAAACCGCCTCCAAGGCGTCTTCACTAAACTTGAGCTTAACATTCTCAAACTCGAACAGCTTCTGATATTGCCTGATGATCGCGTTCTTCGGCCGGGTCAGAATCTGAACGAGCGCTTCTTTTGAAAGATCCTCAAGAACGGCTGTTACCGGCATGCGCCCGATAAATTCGGGGATGAAGCCGTACTTAATCAGGTCAACCGGCTGGCATTGAGACAGCAGATCGGTGTCTCGCCGAACCGAATTGATCCCGCGCCGCGCTGCATCTTTGTCGTCCGGGGCAACAAATCCAATCGATTTCGTCCCAACCCTTCTCGCGATCACTTTTTCCAGGCCGACAAACGCACCGCCACAGATAAACAGAATGTTGGTGGTATCGACCGGCGTGAACTCTTGATGCGGGTGCTTCCTGCCACCCTGGGGCGGAACATTCGCCACCGTTCCCTCGAGTATCTTCAGCAGGGCTTGTTGAACACCCTCGCCGGACACATCCCTCGTGATCGATGGGTTCTCTTCTTTGCGGCCGATTTTATCAATCTCATCTATATAGATGATCCCGGTCTGCGCACGTTGCACATCCCAGTCGGCATTTTGCAGGAGGCGGAGAATAATGTTTTCTACGTCTTCTCCCACATATCCCGCTTCGGTCAATGTGGTAGCGTCAACGATCGCAAACGGCACGTCCAGGATTCGCGCCAGCGTTTGTGCGAGAAGAGTCTTGCCTGTGCCCGTCGGCCCGATGAGGAGGATATTGGACTTCGACAGCTCAACCTCAGCGCCTCGCTGCTTATTCATCTGGATGCGCTTGTAGTGGTTGTAGACAGCAACCGCGAGCTTCTTCTTAGTCGCGTCCTGGCCGATCACATACTGGTCCAGGTACTCCTTCAATTCGAGCGGTCGAGGCAGCTTCCCGGGAGCACTGTAGCTCTGCTCATGCCGATCATCTTCGATGATTGAATTGCAGACCGCGATGCATTCATCACAGATATACGCTCGCGGATAATCACTCGGCGAAGAAATCAGCTTTCCGACGACATCTTGGCTTTTGTGACAGAAGGAACAACGGAGGGAATCGTCGGATCCGGCGCGTTTCAAGCTGGCTCTCCTACATAAAAAAGGATCAAATGACCACTCGCCCTGATCGGTAAGACTTGCAGTATCAGTATACCAAGTTCATGTGACTTATAGGTCAAGAACTTAGATCTCCCTTCCGCCTCTGAACCCAATGTACCCGGACCCGAAACGGGTCGCCAAGGGGAAATCTCCGGTAAATGGTACGGGATAGACAGAAACAGTCGACAAACTATGCCTGTTTTTGTGCCTGATCGAAGAGGAATTGGAGTGTTTTCTCCGTCTGAATACTTCCGCTGATCCGGCCCAAGGTGCCATCCTTGTCCAGGCGGGCTCGCGTGACCGCCACGGCTTCGCGCTCCTGACGAGCGATTCGCTGCACCTCACGGTCCACTTCGTCCTGTGTAGCCCCAATACCCTCTTTCTCCGCGATCTTCTCGAGCAGGAGAGACGCCCTGACATTCCGGACCGCCTTGTCGCGCTGGGTCTCCTTCACCTTCTCCCAGTCAAGCTGAATCGTATTGGGGTCGATTCCCTGCCCGGCCAGGTTCCGGAGTTGCATGCGGACCTGATTCTCAATTTGGCGATCGACGTAAGCCTGCGGCACTGCGAAATCGTTCCGCTCGACCAGCCGGTCAATCAGTTCTTCCTTGGCCGTCTGTTGTGCGGTGTATTGCTTCTCGTTGAAAGTCGATTTGCGGATCGCGTCCCGGAGCTCATCGAGCGTCTGGTAATCCCCTAAATCCCGGGCGAACTCATCGTCGAGAGCGGGCAACTCCTTCTTCCGGACGAACTTGGGCGTCAGCTCGAATCGAACCGTCTTCCCCGCGAGCGTCTCCTGCCCGTAGTCTTCCGGATAGGTGACATCGAGCTCGATCACAGCTTCCGGCGAGGCCCCGATCAGGGCCTCGTTGAACGCCGGCAGAGTTTCTTCCGCTCCGACCTGAATCTGCACATCCTGCTCGATAGGCTCGGCAAGGCCGCTGACGGAGCGGAGATGAACCAGCACGTAATCGTGGTTCTCAATCGGCCTCGGATCCAGATTCGGGTACTCCGCCTTGCTTTCCCGCATGGCCTCAAGGCGCTTCTCGACTTCTTCGTCTGAGACGGTCGGCTCCTCGTATTTGGCAGGAAGGCCCCGGTAGTCAGCTATTTCAAACTCGGGCGCAATCTCGAAATCGGCCTTGAATCGGATGGGCTGACCTGGCTCGAACTTGAGATCCGTGATGTCCGGAGTTCCGACGACCTTCAACTCATCTTTCTGGACCCGCTCGCGGAAAGCTTGCGGAAGCAGCAGTTCCAAGACTTCGTTCCGGATTTCGCCCTCAAAGCGAGATTTGATGATGTTGATCGGCGCTTTGCCAGGCCGGAATCCCGGGAGACGAACTCGCTGCTTAATTGAGTTCGTGACGCGCTCCTGTGCGCGTTCTACCTCATCGAGCGGGATCTCGATCTCGATTGATCGCTTGCAATCGACTGCTGTTGACAATGGACGTTCCTTAAAAGGGAGAGAAGCGGAGTGACCATCCGCTTCCCGGCTGAGGTTGAAAAGATCAGGAAGGAGATTAAGCGGAAGTCGTGGCGAGCTGAGCGGATTCGCGAAGCACGTCCGCCTTGTCCGTCTTCTCCCAGCTAAACGTATCTTCTGTGCGGCCAAAATGGCCGAAGGCGGCCGTCGCGCGATAGATCGGACGGCGAAGATTCAGCGACTTGATCATGCCGGCAGGCGTCAGCGAGAACGTATCCCGAACGAGCTCCGCCAGCCGTGCGTCTTCCACTTTCCCGGTTCCGAACGAATTCACCATGATGGACACGGGTTCCGCCACACCGATCGCGTAGGCGAGCTGCACTTCTGCTCGCGACGCAAGCCCGGCGGCAACCAGGTTCTTGGCGACATACCGGGCCATATAGCACGCGGAGCGATCCACCTTCGTCGGATCTTTGCCGGAGAACGCGCCGCCACCGTGGCGTCCCATCCCGCCGTACGTGTCAACAATGATCTTGCGGCCGGTCAGACCGGTATCGCCGTGAGGCCCGCCGATCACGAAGCGACCCGTCGGATTCATGTGGAACTTCGTCTGGCTATCAACCATTCCCGAGGGAATCACGGCGTCAATGACGTGCTTTTTAACTTCAGCGCGGAGAGTCTCGGTTGTAACGTCGTTATCGTGCTGGACGGAAACGACAACGGCATCGATCCGCTTCGGCTTACCGTCCACGTACTCCACGCTCACCTGGCTCTTGCCATCGGGACGGAGGTAAGGAAGCGTTCCATCCCTACGCATATCGCTCAGGCGGCGAGCCAGTTTGTGGGCCATCATGATCGGCAGCGGCATCAACTCTTCGGTTTCGTCGCAGGCGTACCCGAACATAAGCCCCTGGTCACCGGCGCCGCCCGTATCAACACCCATGGCAATATCCGGAGACTGTGCCTGAATCATATTCACGACAGCACAGGTTTTCGAGTCGAAGCCCATGGCCGAATCGGTGTAGCCGATGTGCGAGATGACGTCCCGGACCAGTTTCGGAACGTCTACGTGGGTCGTGGTGGTAATCTCACCCGCAACAACACAGATGCCCGTAGTGACCAGGGTTTCGCACGCGACACGGCCGGTCGGATCGTCGGCCAGCACTGCGTCCAGAACGGCATCAGAAACCTGATCGGCAATTTTGTCCGGGTGGCCTTCCGTCACCGATTCTGACGTGAAGATATATTTCATCGAGATAACAGCACTCCTTTGTACTCAGGCAACGACTCAGACGGAAGTGAACAAAAAGCTGTCGCTTCCGGCAAAACTCTAAGTTTACCAATTCCGTAGAGTCCCCGGCACTCTTTGGAAGACCCGCGCGGGATGGACAAGCCCGATTCAGCTTTTTCCGAGGGAACGAACGGTGCGGTCAATATCCGGCCGGCCCAGGGTATGGCTCTGGATTATGCTCAGAGTCATTGGACGGATTACCCGGGCTACTCAGCATCGCCCAACTCAAATCGATTATCACGGTCGAGGACTTCGAGGCCGAGATGCAGAAGCGTGTCACACACCAGGCCTTCGAGTACGTATCGGGCGGCGCTGGAGCCGGAGTCACGCTTTCGCAAAATAGAGCTGCATTCGATAGGATTCGCATCCTTCCGCGCGCGCTCGTGGATGCAACCGACATTGATACGAGAACCGAACTCTTCGGCCGTACCCACGAGTTCCCGATCCTGCTCGCGCCCGCCGGATACAACATGCTGATGCATCCGCGAGGCGAATTGGAAGCGGCAGAGGGCGCAAATCTGGCCGAAGCCACTATGTGCGCTGCCAACTTCTCAAACTTCACGATCGAGGAGATTGCCGCCGTAGCTCAAAGTCCGCCCTGGTTTCAACTGTACGTCCAAACCGACCGGGGCTTCACGAAAGAACTCGTGGCGCGCGCACTCGCCGCGGGGTGTGAAGCAATCTGCGTGACCGTCGACGTTCCGGTCAACGGGCCGAGAGACCGCGAGCTCCGGGCAGGGTTCCGCCTTCCGCCCGGAGTACAGCGAGCGAACCTGCGCGGGCTGGGTGAGGCGATCTCGGCCGCTGCTCATCGACCGGCGGGCCGCAATATCTACTCCGCCACGCATGGAGCAAATGCGACCTGGAAAGACGTCGAGTGGCTCCGCGCGATGATACCGGCCCGGCTGCTGCTCAAGGGAGTTTTGCATCCCGAGGATGCATCGCTCGCGGTCGAAACCGGGTGCGACGGCGTGATTGTGTCGAATCACGGAGGACGGAGCCTGGATACTGTGCCGGCCACCATTGAGGCTCTTCCCGCCATCGCCGAGCGCCTCGAGGGAAAGATTCCTTTATTAGTCGACGGAGGCGTCCGGAGAGGCATCGATGTCTTCAAAGCTCTCGCCTCTGGAGCTGCTGCGGTACTCATCGGCCGCCCGTATCTGTGGGGTTTGGCGGCCGGGGGTGGAGCGGGGGTTTCGCGGGTGATCGAGATTCTACGTACCGAATTGGAGATGACCATGGGTCTGGCAGGATGCACGCGGCTCTCAGAGATTACGAGCCGTTTTCTCCTGCGCTGACCCGGGGAGCAGTTGTCATGAAACGCCGATCGCCGAAGACGGAATCGAAACTGAACGTCCAATACTGCTTCAGGACAGGCGAGGAACTCCCGGACGCGATCGGGCGTATCCTCGCTGAGCAACTCACCCGCGCAGTGCAGGTCCTGAGCCGTCCTGGCGATTCGCTGGAGGGAGCAGTTCACGAAGCCCGTCGATGCCTGAAGCGAGCGCGCTCGGTCCTGCGCCTGGTAAAGTTCGCCATTCCGAACACCTACCGGCGGGAAAACGGGCGACTGCGCGATGTCGGCCGCTCGCTCTCGGAACTGCGCGATTCTCATGCCCTGATCCAAACGCTGGACGATCTCGAGGGGCATCGGAAAACTCGGCGGGCGAACGCTTTCCGGGACGCCCATACGTTTCTCGAGAGCCGCGCCGAAGAGATCGCGAAAGCCATGGACGCCGGCGGCATGCAGAATTCCATCGCGCAACTGAAAACAGCTTTAACTCACATCGAGAAGCTATCCTTCGCGAAGGTGAATGCTCCAGGCATCGCGAACTCTCTTTACCGGTCAGTGAAACGAGGCAGGAAGGCTTTTGCGGCCGCCCAAGCTGACACGGATCCGGAGAAGTTTCACGACCTCCGCAAGCGGGCCAAAGATCTGCGGTATCAAGTGTCACTATTTGCGGAGTTGCGTCCGGATCTCGAGCAGTACTCCAGCCGAGCTAAAGATCTCGAGCAGCTTCTTGGGGACGATCACAATTTGGCGGTTCTCACAGACATATTGGGCGGGATACAAGATCCCGGCGGGGAACTGCACCTTATCCGCGAGAAAATCTCCGGCCGGCAAAGCGCATTGCGCGACAAGGCCACGAAGATCGGCGATCGTCTCTACCGGCGGAAAAAAGTCTGGAAGGATCGTCTCGCCGCAATCGCTGCCGAACCCTAGCGGGCTTAGTTACGGATCGCTAGAACTGATAGGGAGGCGGGGTGATGCCTTTCGCCCTGAGGTACATCTCGGCGGCCGAGCGATGGTGGGCGGTATGGACGAACATGCCGAGAATCAACTCCATCCCCGACATCTGCCGGTTACCCATCTTGAACGTCTTCGACATGTCATCCGGGGCCAGCTGCGAGACGTTCGCTTCTGCCGTTTGAAATGACGACTTGATAAACGTAATAACATCCGCCTTCTTTGCAGACGCTGGTTTCTCGGCCGCCGGCTTTTCATTCGATAGCGGCCCCAGATAGTGAAGGACCGCCTGTGACAGATGAGTAAACTGCCCACCGAAGGTCATTTGATCCGGCGTAAGTTTGAAGTCGTAATTGGCTTCGGGCATGGCTTCCGCCACCTTGACCGTGAACTCTTCGGAGGTCTTGAGGTGTTTCAGCACCATCGCTTTCAAGTCCCCGGAAGCCGCAAGTTCCTGCCCGAAAGCCGGGGCTATAACAGAGGCGGTCAGGAGACTGATCAAAAGAGTTCGAAGCATAGTCACGGATTATTCTACATGTCCGGTCCTGGATCTAACCTTGTTGGCATTATCCCGGGCAATAGCGGGAAATCCAGGGACATCAACGATTGTGGTAACCGGCCCAGGCTTCCCGCAGATTCGCCTCAAGTTTTTCCACTTCCTCAGAACGTCGTCCCGTTTCCGACCTTGCGGCTCGATCCGACGCCATCAGGTATGCCGAAACGCCGATCAAGAGCACACCCAAGATTGACGCAACACGTTCCAAGTGACTCACTGCTGCCTTTCCCTTTCCATCATCTTTCCCATAGACGACGGAAAGCGCAGAGCGTGTCACCCGAGAATCAGGAGCAATGATGTTGCAAAATGCTTTTGATGGCAACCGCCCGAAAAATCGCTAGTCAATCTGCGGATTCTCCGGGCATCCGGCAATCCACGGAGTTCTCAGGTTTCCCCACAGAGGGCTTCAAGCTGCTCCGGGATTTGAAAAAGAACAATGATCGCGAGTGGTTTCGGGAGCGGAAATCAGCATACAAACAAACGGTTGAAGCACCGATGGAAGCTCTGACGGCGGCAGTAAGCCAGAAGTGCCGGCATCACGGGTTGACGCTCTTCCCTAAAGAGAAGAATCCGGTCATGCGTGTCTACCGTGATATCCGTTTCAGCGCCGACAAGACCCCCTTCAAGACTCACGTGGCAGCCGAACTAAGGCGCTCCTTCGCCGGGTCGCAACCCATGCTGTATCTCCACTTCGCGCCAGATAAGTCGTTCCTTGCCGCGGGCATTTGGCAGCCCGATCGCACTCTCCTGCAGGCGTGGCGAGCCGCCATCGCCGACAAACCCGAGGAGATCAAAGAATTGGCGGCGACTCTGAAACGAAAGAAGCTCGCACTCGAGGAAGAACACTCCCTTTCTTCCATGCCGAGAGGCTTCGGGAACTTCGCCGAAAGCCCGGTGGCCCGATTTCTGAAGCTCACTTCCTTCGTGGTGGCAAGAACGATAGGCCAGAGAGACTGCAGCAGCCCGAAGCTTGTGGATAAGGTTGTCAGTTTTGCGCTTGATGCGAAGCCGCTTCTGGAGTTCGGCTGGAGGATTGAGGAGGCGATCCCCCAGACTTTTCGGGACTGAGCCTCATCGCGGAACCATCGACACCTGAGCGCACTCCGCTCTTTGGTGCTGAACTCCGATCAGTTCTTCGGGGCGTAGGCCTCGTTTTGCCTGGCCCAGGTATTGTCTTTCGCTCCTTGCGCGATCTCCTGCGCTGTATAGGCCCGAACCCCTTGAGCTCGCTCCTTCACACGGGTGAAGGCTTGATTGTTGAGCTGAGTATTCACCGGCGCCCATCCGCGGATCTCCTCCTGAATCGCTGCCACGCGGTTCCCCGGGTTCGGATGGTCGCTGAGGAAATTAGGGCCGTTCGCACCACCCTGCTGCTCCAATGTCTGAAAGAATTGAGCCAGCTCAACAGGCGGATAGTGTGCTTCGTACATAAGGATCGCTCCGACACTGTCGGCCTGCGCCTCATCGCTCCTCGAATACTTCAACGAAAGCATTCCAGATCCGATCCCAATACCCAGGCGTGCGAGCGAGGCCGCCGCACCACCCGATTGGCCGAGTACAGCGCCTAGAATCCCAACAAGGCCTTGCTGGAGTTGCTGCTTTTTCATCTGCTTGATCGAATGCTGCATGTACACGTGAGAGATCTCGTGTGCCATCACACCCGCAAGTTGTGATTCGTTCTCAGCAGCCGTAATCGTTCCGATATTGACGAAGATCGGACCGCCCGGCAAGGCAAACGCATTGATCTCCTTCTGGGGCACAACGTGGAATTGGTACGGCCAGGAAGTCTCCGGAGGGATTACCGACACCAGCTTCCTGCCTAGCTGCTGAACATATTGGGTCTCGGCGCTGTTGTCCGGCAGAACAGGCATCTGTTTGTAAACTTCAGCCGCGGTTTTCTGGCCGAGTTGCTCCTGTTGTTCCTTGCTAACACCCGTGTTGCCAGGATCGGGCAATTGAGGCGTTGATTGGATCACATAGGCAAATCCGGTGATTGCCAGTGCCGAAAAGACAAGGAGAGCAGTCGAGCGTCGCATACAATTCCCCGTACTTCTGATCCGCTGTGAGCGGGGGTTGTTTCCATTTGTAATCAGGAGCAGGGCGAGCCGCCAAGCGGTCGCTCCGGACGCAATCTTCGACGGATGTGAGTGTCAAAACAGAACTCGCAACGCGAGTTGGACGGTGCGGGCTGATTTCGCGGAGCTGATGATCCCGAAATCTGCATTTCCCAAAGTGTGCCCCGGGATATTGAAGTTCGCAATATTCAGCCCATTGAAAAGCGAGCCGCGCACCTCCGTGCGCAACTTCTCCGTGAGGGGAAAAACCTTGGCGGCGCTGAAATCGACAACACTACTCGAGGGACCTCGCAATACGCTCCTTGGAGCATTTCCGAATTGAAAATTCGGCGGATGCTGAAACGCGGACGTATTGAAGTAGCGCGTGAGAGTGCTTCCGTTCTGAAGAGTCGGATCGGCTACCAGGGTTGGACGCAGGGTTCCCGCCGGAAACCCGTTGGTGGTGTTAGCCGAATCAAACACGGTAAAGACTGCGCCAGACTGAAGCACCGTTTCCACGCCAAGCCGCCATCCTCCCGCTAGTGCATTCAAAGCGTGCCGATCACCGAATTCCCGAACCTGATACAACACTGCCATCACTGCTCTCTGTGGGATATCACTGCCGCTGAGCCCCTTGTCCAGACCCCTGTTGTATTGGTCCATATAACTGCCCGGATCCCCGAACTCATCGTTTGCGGCCACATCGTCGATGAATTTCGAGAACATGTAATGCGCAAGGAACGAAAATCCGTTCGCGAAACGACGTTCTCCCTTCAGAAACACACCGTGATAAGTCGAATTTCCGATGTTGGGATTGAGCGAAGTGACGTTGCTGTACTGCGGGAATGGCCGTAACAGCTGTGAGTTGCCCGGCCCGAACAGCTGTGTGGGCACCTGATTCAAAGTCAAATCGTTCGCTGAGAGGTGATGGCTGATATTGCCGAGATAGCCGGCCTCAAGTAGAATACCGCTGCCCAATTCCTTTTGAATGTCGAAATTGAACTGATAAGACACTGGCGAGGGCCGGTGACGATCAAAGAACGTGAGTGCGGTATAAGGCGTCTGCCCAATCGGAACCGCTCCGGCTCCCGGTTCGCCAATGGCCGGTCTGGGATGAGATGGGAAACCATTGCTTAACCGCAAGGCGTAACCTGTTTCCGCGGACGAGGTGACGAGATTCACGGCATCCGAATAGCCTAGGGTCGCGCCGGTGGTGACGGAGTTACTGAGGTTAGGCCCGTAGAAGAGGCCACCGCCGCCTCGGACAACCATGCCTTTCACGGAACGAACTTTGTACGCGAATCCTGCGCGCGGACCGAAGTTTTTAACGGTAGGATCGAACGAGGTGCGCGGTTCGCCATTCACACCGGCGAAGGTCACAACGCCTGGTGTTCCGGAGACCGGGTTGATGGATGACGGGTCCAAGCCGTTGAGTTTATTCCCATCCACCGTGCGAGGAAGTTCGCTCTCCCAACGCAGCCCCAAGTTCAGCGTAAGGTTGTGGGTAACGCGCCAATCGTCCTGCAAGTAAGCGGACCAATAGCTCGCCCGCGACGGGATCACATCGGTTGCATTCAGCGTTGCCGAGTTGGCCGTGCCAAGAAGGAAACTCGCGTAAGCGTCACCTGTACTCGACGCGCCAGGACGGTCTGTAATCAGGCGATTGAAGACGAAGTTACCTGAAGAGGAGAGGTCGTTCGATTCGTTGTTGAAGCCGAAGCGGTACTCCAGCCCGGCCTTCAGATTGTGTTGACCTGCGGTCTTCGAAACCGAGTCGAGGATCTGCGTATCACGTATGGGAGTCTGGATCCTTGCGACCGAGCTATTGGCCACGCCCTGGCTGCCAAGGAGTGCATAGCCAGCAACATTCAGCGTCGGGAAGGCTGCAGTGCTGACTCCCCGAAGCCCGATCTGGCCGGCGTAATCGTCACTTGCGCCCGGGCGTGTCTGGATAAACTTCCGCTGCATGTAACTGACCTGGAAATTGTTCAGGAGAGTCGGGCTGAAGGTGAGCGTATGTGTCAGGAGAACGCTTTCGATGCGAACGTCTGTGTTCGTGGCGAGAGGATCGGACACGGGCATACGGTATGACCCACTTGCCGCGGTAGTGGCGTCGTTGATGTAGTAACGCGCAGAAATCCGATCGATGTCACTGAAACTGTGGTCCAGTTTTCCGACGACGATATTCCGCTGAAGGCTCTGACTGTTGGTTCCAATGAAGTTGTTTGCGCCGTTCGCCCCGCCTGACCGGTTGGGTAACGGCCAGAACGCATTTGCCGCAGTAGACACGGGATCAATTCGAGAAAGCGGAATCCGGTTCCCGGCAAATGGCTGCTTCGCGATGCCGACGGTAGTGAACGGATCGTATATTTGGCTCGAAAGCGCGGAGAAATCGCCGGAACGCTGCGGCAGAGTCGGAACGGTTGAAATGACGGTATCGCTCGAAGTTTGCTTTGTACCCTCCCAGCTTGCGAAAAAATGGGTTTTGTCTTTCCGAATTGGCCCGCCCAATGCTCCGCCGAACTGGTTCAAACGCAGCGGCGGAGTGGACCCGGCGAAGAAGTTGCGGGCGTCCAGCGCGTTGTTTCGCAGGTATTCGAAAACGCTCCCGTGATATTGATTGGTTCCCGATCGCGTTGTCAGGAGGACTACACCGCCAGTGGAATGACCGTACTCCGCGGCGTAGTTGTTCGAGACGACCCGGAACTCCTCCAGCGCATCGAGCGGAAGACTGGCCACCTGTTGCGACCGTGTTAAGCCAACAGCGTTCCCGATGCTTCCCCCATCCAATTCGAAGTACTGGTTGCGCTCCCGTCCGCCCGCGATTGAAAACACCGGATAATTCTCGGCCCCTTGGCCGGGGTCGATCAGAACCACTCCGGGCGACAGCGAAACAAGAGAATTGGCTGACCGGTTCGGGAGCGGCAAGTTGTCGATGTACTTGTGCCCGACCACCTGAGCCAAAGCCGAACTCTGCGTTTCCGCCAACTCCGAGGCGGCCTCCACATTCACTGTTTCGCTGCCGGATCCGAGTTCCAGGGTGACATCAATGGCAAGCAATTGCGCCGTGGATAGCTGTACATGCGGTCGGGCAGCCGCCGCAAAGCCCTGTACTTTCGCCTCAATCCTATAGAGACCGGGAAGGAGCGAGTTCGCCCGGTACAGCCCAGCCTCATTGGTTGTCAGTTCGAATGCGGACCCTGAATCCTCATTGACGATACGCACATTGGCATTCGGGATCGGTGCGCGGGACGGATCCGTTACGACTCCCGTAATCACCGCTGATCCAACCTGGGCGGTCAGACAGTAAGGCACCAAACTCAAGGCCGTCACCATTGCGCCAACAGTCAAAGCGCGACTTGAAAAGGAGAGCCGGGACGTGGAAACACCCATAAGTCTATCGAGAATATCAGAATTGATGTGAGACGAGAAATTCGGCTGGAAGCTGTTCCGAACCTGGCCGGACGATAGAATGCGTTCGGTCCGGCGCATGAAGATCAGCAAACTAGAAACCGTCCGAATTGCCGAATTTCCACAGCTTCTCTGGCTCTATGCACACACGGACAAAGGTCTGCGTGGACTGGGAGAAACGTTCTTCAGTCCGAGCGCGGTGGAAGCTTACCTCCATGACGATCTCGCGCCCCGGCTCCTCGATCGTGATCCGCTGGAGATGGACAGAATCTCGCGCGATCTCGTACCGTATGTCGGTTTTCGTTCGACCGGCGTGGAAGGGCGCGCAGCCTCGGCGATCGACATTGCGTTGTGGGATTTGTTCGGGAAGGTTGTGGGGCAGCCGCTGGTTCAACTTCTCGGGGGTTGGACACGCAAACGCATTCGTACCTACAACACTTGCGCGGGCGCTCAATACATGCGCCGCTCGGAGACCCAATCGAGTGCGAATTGGGGTCTCGCCGGTGAGAATGAGCGCACCATTTCAGGTTTCGACGATTTGAGTGACTTTCTCCATCGGGCCGGGGAGCTTGCGCAATCGCTTCTGGACGAAGGCATCACCGCCATGAAGATCTGGCCTTTCGACATTCCCGCGGAGGGGACGAATGGGCAGTACATCAGTCCCGATTCTCTGAAGACAGCACTGGAGCCGTTTCAAAAGATTAGGGCCAAGGTGGGCGATCGCATGGACATCATGGTGGAATTTCACTCCATGTGGCAACTCTTGCCTGCCATGAAGATCGCCCGCGCAATAGCTCCGTTCGAGACCTTCTGGCATGAGGACCCGATCAAAATGGATAGCCTCGGGTCTCTCAAACGCTATGCCGAGGTATCGGCGGCTCCGGTCTGTGCTTCCGAGACACTTGGCACGCGCTGGGCATTCCGGGATCTCCTCGAGACGGGTGCTGCTGGAATTGTCATGTTAGATCTGGCGTGGTGCGGCGGGATTTCGGAAGCCCGGAAGATTGCCGCCATGGCAGAGACGTGGCACCTGCCCGTTGCGCCGCACGATTGTACCGGACCCGTCGTGTTTGCCGCGTCGACTCATTTGTCGTTGAATGCGACGAATGCTCTCGTGCAGGAGTCCGTTCGAGCGTTCTACAAGGGCTGGTATCCGGAAGTGGTGCGAGGCGTTCCAAAGGTAGCGGAAGGTTTCGTGTCTGTCGACGACACACCCGGGCATGGATGTGAACTGCGCCCGGACATCGACCAACGCTTCAGCGTGACGCGAAGAGTTTCCGAGGCGGGGCGTTAAGGAGGCGTGGGACGGAGACGCTGGCGCATCGCAACACTCCTCGGCATCGGTGTTCTCGTCAACTACTTCGATCGTGTCAACATCTCGGTAGCTCACGACGCTTTGCATCGGGAGTTCGGAATATCCACCGTGATGTTCGGCTACCTCCTAAGCTCCTTCAACTGGACCTATGCACTCCTGCAACTGCCAATGGGCGTGTTGCTCGACCGCTACGGCGTAAAGCCGATCGGGCGCATCAGTGCCCTGCTTTGGACACTGGCTTCACTAGCAGCGGCAGCCGCTCCCAACCTCGGCGCGTTTTTCGGGTCGCGGCTACTGCTCGGAATCGGCGAGGCTCCTACCTTTCCGGCGAACGTGAAAGCTACTGGTTACTGGTTCCCCCGGCACGAGCGAAGCATGGCAACCGCAATGTTCGACGCTGCGGCAAAGCTGGGAGCGGCCATTGGAATCCCCGCGGTTGGCTTCATCCTGATCCACTTCGGCTGGCGCGCCAGTTTTGCGGCGACGGGAGTGGTCAGCCTACTCTACTTCTGGGCATTCTGGCTTGTGTACCGCGATCCGGATGATGATCCGGGGCTGTCGCAGCGGGAACGGCTGCTGATGGCGGACAGAATGACGAGCGAACAGATAGGGAGCGGCGCTCCGCTGGGAGTATTGATCCGGCAGAGGAAAGTTCTCGGGCTGGTGGCCGGCTTCTTCGGATACAACTACTGCTTTTATCTCCTGTTGCTCTGGTTGCCGACCTATTTCGGCAGCCTTAATCTCAATGCCTGGGACTCCGTCGTTTACACGAGCATTCCATGGCTCGTAGCGGCGATTTCTGATCTCGCGATCGGCGGATATCTCGTCGACTGGCTCGTCCGCAAAGGATGGAGTGACACGATCGTGCGCCAGAGCGTCCTGATTACGGGAACAGCATTTGGGCTCGCCATTGCCGGGCCGATGTTTACGACGAATCCGAAGGTCGCGCTGTTTTGGATCACACTGGCTCTCGCCGGTCTGGCTGCGGCAGCACCGGTCGGTTGGTCCATTCCGTCACTTATTGCGCCGCGTCCGAGTGTAGGCAAAGTGGGAGGGATCCTCAATTTCGGCAACCAGGTGTCGGGGATCGTAGCGCCGATTGTGACCGGCTACATCACACGCGAGACAGGATCGATGAAACAGGCGTTTGCTGTTGCAGCGGTTTTGCTGTTGCTCGGTATCGCTGCCTATGTGTTCCTGCTTGGACGAATCGAACCCGAAGAGCGGAAGTTCTAGGAAGCTACGTCCGGTGCTCGTCCTTCGACGATCCCTTTGACTTTCGGTGGTAAACCCTCTTGATCAGTGCTTCAGGCGGATTCATGATGAGCGCCATGATCAAGACGATCAGGATGAGACCCACACTGATGATTATTATTTCGGGGAGCATGTAGAACTACCGGTCCGGCGATGCGCAGACGAAACTTGCCACGTCATTCGTATCACCAGTGCCATTGTAATTGGGGACTTGGGGATACGCACACAGCGGACGAGTCATAACGACATTACTCCCGTTGTACTTCGTTGCCGTGATATCGCCGGGAGTAGTGCCTTTCTCTACCCAGGATTCAAGAGCATCCGCGAGTCCGTACTTCGATCCCTTCGCCGTAGTCATGCCGAGCTGCCCGAAGGAACCGGGCCCGACTCCTCCTCCGCAGTGTCCTACGCCGGGCGCCATATATAACCTCATGAAGTGCCCCGTTTGATCTGCTCCCATCTTGCCAATGACGCTGTTGAAATAGTTCAGCGAGTTCAGCGGTGAAATAGCAGGGTCGTTCCAGCCGTGGTACATGATGAGCTTCCCTCCTCGCGTGCGAAAGCGGCGCAGATCTGGATCGGTCGCGTTGAGGATAGAACCGGTCTTCGCATCCGAAGCGCGTACAGCTTCATCTACGTTGCCCTTAAGCACGCTCCAGGCAGGATCCTCGAAGACCATATAACGCAGGAAGTTCTCGACATAGCCTGGAACTGCTCCTGCTCCCGGTCCTGGTCCTGTAACCCAGGAGCCCCAAGCTCCCGGCCCTTCTTCGCCGCCCGGCATCAGCCCGAGAAAGATTGGCTCGCCCTTCGAATTCCGCGGTCCGGAGTAGATCTTCTTCAGAGCAGTGATCTGCGGCCCAGTCAAACAGGTGCGAGACTCAGGCCCATGGCATAGCAGCACATTCGGATCGAAATGACACTTCGTCGGATCGCTGACAATCCCGTCTTTTACACCGTCTTGCGCGTCGCAGGCCCTACGCACGGCGGCTGTGATTGCAGGAAGCTTCACACTGGGAATGTAAGCCGCCGGATCACCGTAAAGGGTCTTGAGCACATCAACCGCACCTGCGACCATATGTGTCCAGTTGTTCGCCGGGGCGCCGGCTAATACGCCGTCGAAGTCTTCCGGGAAGCGCTGCACTTCCATAAGCGCCTCGCGGCCGCCGTCCGAGCAGGAATCAAAGTAGGAATGCTGCAGTGGGTTGTCGTAGAACGCTTTTATCAGACTCTTAGCGTTTACGGTCGTCAAATGGAGGGCGCGATATCCGAAATCAACGACCTTTTCCCCATGCTTATAAGCCCAGGACCCATCGGCAGCTTCGCCTTCGTGGCCGGTATCGGTTGCGGCAGTCGCGTAACCACGGCGGACATTGTTGCCCATCGAATTGAAGTCAATGGAACCGGCGAAGCCTCCGTTTCCCACACCGCGGTACTTCCCATTCCAGCCACTTGCAGGCATCCAGACTTCGAACCGGATGTACGAATCAGAAGAAGGCTGAATAATACCTGCAACACGGCAAAACTCCGGGACGTTGCTCACCGGGTTGCCATACGGCGGATTGAAGATGCCTGCGGGAACCACCTGCGCAACCGAGATCGAAGTTTGAGGAAGAGAAACCGCGGCGAGCGATTCACACGTGGCGGCTTGAGCGGGGCCCCACGCGCAACAAAATGAAAGGGCATATTGAAGCCCGAACGGCAGACACCGTCGCATGCAGACGAATGTTATCAGGCCGTGCCATAATCAGCGAACTATCTCCCCTGCCCCTGCAGAAGGGAAGGACGTTCGTCATGCATCTATCCAGCAGGTTCATCATTGCCGGTTTATTCGCGTTCGCTACTCTCGCCAGCTCCCGTGCGGAAGGTCTTCGGAGTCGGGACCTGTCGCGCTTTCGCTTCATTTCTGAGGTGAGATTCTCGCCCGATGGAAAGCAACTCGCATACACAGTTACTTTCTACGACCATCCCGGGTCAACATACTCGCAGCTCTGGGTAATGGATGCGGGGGGCGGATCTCCCAGGCGGGTAGGCGGTGAGAAAGACGAACTATCGCATCCACGCTGGTCTCCCGACGGGAAACACATCGCTGTCACAGGTTCCGTCAACGGGCAGCACGGGCTTGTGATGATAGAACCTGGCGGCTCTGCTCTGACGTTCCTGGCAAAAACGGAGGGCACTAACTCACCCTTGCCCGGTCAGGGAGAAAGCCTCACATGGTCGCCCGATAGCAAAACCATTGCGTTCGTGTCGGCCGTACCTGGTCCTGAGACCCAAGCGGCAACTGGCGACCCGATTGTCATCACTCGCTACCTCTACAAACCCACAGCGAGTGAGGGTCTCACACGTTTCAACGACAATCGAAGGCTGCATATCTTCTCGATCGATATCACGACCAAAGGAATTAAGCAGCTGACGACCGGTGATTTCGATGAACACTCGATTGACTGGTCTCCAGATGGACGTGAGATCGTCTTCGGCTCGAATCGCGAACCGAATGCGGACGAATTCTTCAACTATGACCTGTTCGCACTCAATGTCGCGACGGGTGGAATCAGACGAATCACGGCCACTGAGAACTGCGAATACGCGCCGCAATGGTCACCCGATGGAAAATCGATCGTCTACCTGGGAACGAAACGAGGATTGACAGATCGGGAGACCACCATGGAGGACACACATGTCTGGACAATTGACGCGGATGGCAGCCATCGCCGGGAAATTGGTGCAGTCATAGATCAACGGCAGCATTCGTTCCGCCTAGATCCCGCTGGCAGAAGCATCTACCTCAGCTTCGACGAGCGCGGCAGTTCACGACTGGCTCAAGTTCCGATCACCCGAGGTCAACCCGAAATTCTTGTCAACGAGCCCGGCACGGTTGGCGATTATTCCGTCTCGAGCAATGGGCAGATTGCGTACGCTTTCACGTCTACGAAGGATCTCGCCCAGCTGTACGTCAAAGACGGCACGGCGGAGTCCCGGAAACTAACCGATCTCAACGCCGATATCTTGCGCGGCAAAGAGATCGCCGAATCAGAACCATTCACCTTTACGAGCAACGACAACAAGTTCGAGGTAGAAGCGTTCCTGCTGAAGCCGCTGGGTATGACGGGAACAGGTAAGCATCCCATGATCGTCGTCCTCCATGGTGGGCCTCACGGTCAGAACGGACCGGCTTTCAATTTCAAAGACCAGGTGTATGCGGCAAAGGGCTGGGCCGTTCTGCACGTGAACTACCGCGGCTCAACCGGGTACGGTCAAAAGTTCGCGGACGCCGTGTTCGGTGATCAGGATGGCAATGAGGGCCAGGACGTGCTGTATGCCGTGAGCGCCGCAGTACGCCGATATCTGTGGATCGATCGCGAACGGATGGGAATTGAAGGAGTCAGCTACGGTGGGCAATTGAGTGACTGGCTGATCACACAAACAAACGAATTCAAGGCCGCGATACCCGTTGCCGGGATCTCCAACCTGATCAGTTATAACTACATGACTTACTACAACCAGTATGAAGAGATGGAGTTCGGCCAATTCCTTCACCAGGGGCGGATGATGGATGAAGCCTGGAATCGCTCTGCGTTGAAGTATGTTGCGCAGGTCCATACGCCGACGATGCTGGTGCACGGCGAGAACGATCCCGATGTGCCAATTGCAGAGGCCGAGCAGTATTTCGTGGCGCTGAAAGATGTAGGGGTGGAGACTATCTTGGTTCGTTATCCGCGGGAAGGCCACGGCGTACGCGAGACGAAGCACGTGATTGATCTACTCGATCGCAGTATCCGCTGGTACGAAGGTCACTTCCCGAAGCCCGGGACAGAGCGGATTACTAACACGCAACCTTGAGCGGCAGCGATAGGTTAGCTTCCCGGCGACCCTGCGCATGCAGTGTCCAGCAGGCCCGCTTGAACCAGTCCCGATGTGATCTCCCGCTCCAGCGATCTCCCGAAGCCGTAACAGGCTGCATGTGCCACCGCGGTTCAATCGACGCGATCTGCGCCCAGCCCGGAATTCCATTAAAGTCGACGTGCCAATCAGACTCGCTCGTTTGATTGCTCGCTTGTTCAGACCGATGCCAGATCCGGAGCGGGCACAACCGGCCATCCTCGAAGAGGTAAAAGGCGATATTGACGACGAATTGTGGAGCGCAACCCCGGAAAGGCGCGTAGCCCTCGAAGCGATAGAAGCGCTCCCTCTCGAGCACTCTGCCGTCTATCCAATCGGACAATTTGCATTTGGCTTCTTCAGCGGTGGCGGCAGTCAACTCTATCTCGCCGAGCACGGCGAGCGCGGAAATCCGAGTGGGCTTGAGCGGTTCGAAGACTCTTAACGTAAATTTGCGCATTTCCTCGTTCGCAGCCCCGGGAGGCCCAAACATTTGTGGAGGAAATGTTTTCCCGGGCTGCTTTAAGAGGAAGGTGCCATTAGCGGCCGAAAATTCTTAAGGAAGCGCACGCTTCAGCACCACTCGCCCTTGCGCATCAGCGGCTCCGTCGTGCCGTCGGCGGTGACACCGTCCACGTTCATTTCACCCGAGCCGATCATCCAGTCAACGTGAATCAGGCTGTCATTCGCTCCTTTGGCGCCGAGCTGCATTGGATCCAGTTTGTCGCCGCCGCGAATGCACGTGCTGTATGCCTGGCCCAACGCGATATGGCTCGCGGCATTCTCGTCGAATAGCGTATTCCAGAACAGGAGCCCCGTCTTCGAAATAGGCGACGAGTTCGGAACGAGGGCAACTTCGCCCAGCTGGCGCGCACCGCTGTCGGTATCGATCATGCTCTGGAGGATGTCCAGACCCTTGGACGCTTTGGCTTCGACAACCCGCCCTGCTTCAAACCGCACCTGGATGTCTTCGATCAGCATCCCCTGGTAAGAAAGCGGTTTGGTGCTCGTCACCGTTCCTTCGACGCGGTCCTTGTGCGGAGTGGTGAAGACTTCTTCCGTGGGCAAGTTGGGGATGCAGGGCAACCCGTTCAGTGCCGTGGTGCCGCCGCCGTGCCACTCGTGATCATCAGCAAGCCCGACTTTCAGGTCGGTTCCCGGAGCTTTGAAGTGCAGGGCGGAGTAGCGTTTCTCATTCAGGAATCGGGCACGCCCTTGAAGGGTCGCATTATGCTCGCGCCAGTTCGCGACGGGATCTGCAACATCGATGCGAGTAGCCGCAAAGATCGCATCCCACAGTTTGGCCACAGCAATCTCTTCCGTTTCGCCGGGGAACGCGAGCCGGGCCCAGGCTGGTGTGGCGCTCGCCACGATGGTCCAGTTAATCGCGTGCCGAGTGATGAGGTCCAGCGCGGGGCGCATTGCCTTCGACACAGCGAGATTGGAGCGGGAGATCCTCTTCGGATCTTGTCCGGCCAGGAGCGCGGGGTTGGAACCGCTGATCGCCAGCCGGGCGGCGCCGCTACGGTAAGCCTCCGCGATCCCGGTATAGAACCATTCGGGCACGCGATCGAAGATTTCGTCCGAAGAACCATGGCGAAACCGCAGGAGTGTCGCTTCCTCGTCCGTGAAAAGAGTCGTCACTACCGACGCGCCTGCCTTGTATGCATGTTCCGTGATCCTGCGGACCAAGGGAAGGGCATCCAAAGGAGCGGTCATTACCAGTTCCTGGCCGGGCGCCAGACCCAGGCCGACCCGAACGGCGACTTCAGCCAGCCGGTCGAGCTTCGTTTCGTGGGTCAGACCCGGTTCGAGCACCCCTACGCTGCTCGTCGCTCCTGCCCCATCTCGTTCGTCATTTTTCATAAGTCCTAGTTTTTCACGTTCGGTTTGCTGAATAAGCCACAAATTTGTGTGTACTTTGCGTGCCAGAATCAATCCAACGGCAGGAGGTTTTATGGCCGAGAAGAACAAGAAATGCGCCCACCCGTCATGCAAGTGTTTGGCCCGCGAGGGCAGCGATTATTGCAGCACCTACTGTGAGGGCACCGGTAGTACGCCCGACCTGACGTGCGCGTGTGGCCATCCGGCCTGCTCCGATAGCGCCAAGCTTTAGGTCCGGCGCCGCCCTGGTAATCGGCCGCCTACTCTGATGACCGCACGCTGGCAACGTATTGCTTCCAGCCCGCCCGAACCGTTTGCGCGAATGGCGCGAGTTGTGAGTAGTCGTCGTCCCAGGTCGTATACATCAGCCCCTGTAGGCCTGGAACGCCGGCGGCGGCGCCCAGTTCTTCTCGTGCCGCGGCTGCCCCGTCGCCCCGATCGTAGTAGCCCGCAACGATTTGTCCATGCGTGACTGGCTGCTTTGCAAGCCTGCCGGAGAACCACAGCAGGGATTGATGAAGCTGGTCCAGGTTCCAGTTCAACACCGTCACGTTTGAGGGAACACCGGTCCAGCCGCCGCTCAGGTCCCCTTCCACGCTGAAGTAATTGTCGTGAGCGTTGTGCTTCGGGTCAAACATGTCGCTCCAGATGTAGAGCGGCCGGCCGCGTGCCACTGACGAATAACTTTTGACTGTCTCTCCTACGCTCCACGCGAGCAATTGCCCGGCGCTGAACTTCTTTACGCGGCAAGTGGCGCATGAATTCATCTGCCGGATTTCGTCATAACCCAGCACCATCCCGGCTCCCCGGGGCAAGATTCGGTTGATCGCGCCTGCGTTCTGGCGCACCCACTGCAACGCCGCGGGTTCGGTCATGCACATGGACACTCCATGCGTCCCAGGCACGGGCAGCGCCGCGTAGTAATCGATGGCCACCATCTGAGTAGGGCGAAGTTGCGTGCCTTCTGTTAGGGACACGGGCGACGGTTGGTGGTAGTCATCCGTGAATGGCTCGTTCGTCGAAACCATCCGCCCGTCCTGAATGAATTTGACATCGGTTCCCTCGCGGTACACGCGGCTGGGACGGGCCGGATCGTAGATCTTCAACGGGGCGCCCGGGCGGCGAACGAGGTACACCAGCGAGGTTTCCTCGAGAGTGACATCGTCAAACCAGAGGATGCCCGAACTGCTGCCCCATACGCCGAAATACAGGTACCCTTCGGTGCTGGCCTGACTGTTGAACGTGTAATCCGCTTGCGTCCAGTCGTGGTCACCAGCCGTTTGCAGCGTCACATTGAATCGGACCTTCTCGAGATTGCCCGAGTCGTAGACCGAAACCATCGCGTTCCCGTGAAATTTGGAGGCCCGGTAGAACAGCCGCAAGTGGTATTGACGCCAGGGCTGAAGCGGGATTTTTTGCCGGAAACGTGCATTTCCAGGCGCGTCCACGATGACGCCCGAAGTTTTGCCCCCGTGCGCGATCGTGTTCACGCCAATTCCGGCGTCTCCCGTAGAGAACCAGTCGCGTTTTCCGCTCTCGAAGCCGCTGTTCGCCAACCCGGGAAAACTGTTCTTGAACAGCAGGCGTTTGCCAGCCCTATCTACCTGGAACTGAGCACCGATGACCCGCTGTGCCTCGGCCCAATTCGGGTTCGCTGCAAGCGTTTCGTTCGAATATCCGTACAGACTTGGAGCCGCAATGATCTTCAGGTGCTTACGGTTTGCGTATTCGATTGCGGCACGGAGGAAATCTGCATTCTTAGCCGGCCACGAAGCGTTGCCCAGGTAGTTGAGTCCGCTGTCCCAGAAAACGACTCCCGTATAGCCGGAAGCCGCGGCTTTGTCGATCAGCACGCGGCTCTTGTTCACATTCTCGGAATTTATGTTGTAGCTATGGTGCCAATACCAAAGCTCGGGTTGAGCCCTCGCTCGAGGCGCGTCGTTGTCAGCCGAGACGCGATTCCGAAGAACAACAGGTATGCACAACAGCGCGATGGCCACCACCGGTGACCACCGCAGCCATAACCCTATGATGCGACCCAGGGCTTAGCTTCCAGGATTCCTTTATAGCCGTTCTTCATGCGATCTTCGATGATGGCCCAGACTTTCGGATCGCACCCCTTCCACTCTGCGACAGCTCTGTTTCCGAGGTACGGCAAAGCAGCCACGCCGGGCTTGCTCGAGAAGTAGCCGCTGACTGTCAAGCTTCGGAACTGACTAAAGAACGCCATGCCGGGATGGTCGTCTTTCGCGGTCTTCTTGGGATAAGCAATCCGGTCGAGAAGCTGCTTCTGAGCAGCCTCTCCCGCGTCGACGAAGTCCTTTCCGCTTGCTTTGTTGGACTCACGATCGAGCCACATCAACCCACCCAGCATTTCGCCCCGGAAGTTCTGATTCCCGTCCTGCTCCGTGCGGAACGCGATCCAATCGTCTATGAATTCGGGAACTTTGGCGCCTGATGCGCTGGGCCCGCTCTCGTCGGCGGGAATGATCAGGTCGCAGAGAACCTGAACGGTTTTCCACTGGTGGTCGTCAAAGACTCTGCGCTGGAACGGCTGATTCGCCGACTTTGACTCGGATGAGCCTCCGCCATGCTCATGCTGGGCTTCGAGACTTCCCGCCGCGCCGACCGCCACTGCCGCTGCCGGGACCGCCGAGCCGAGAATATGGAACAGGTTTCGACGGCTGACGCCTGCTGTCTGATCTTTGGGTTCTTTTGACTCTGACATGCCAGTAAACTCCCGCTCTCCTAAACTTTTACGTTCATCTTTTTGACCTGGTCGGCGATGTATTCCGAGGTGCGCCAACCCAGGGCGCTGATGGTCAAAGTCGGATTCTTGTCGGCATTGCTGACAAACGGTGCGGCATCGGTAATGAAAAGATTCTTCACATCCCACGCCTGGCAATACTGGTTGAGCACCGAGGTCTTCGGATCGTCGCCCATCTTAGTTGCGCCGACCTCGTGAATAATCTCGCCGCCTCGTTTGATACCCCAGTTGTCCTCGCCGCCGTAGCTATCGGTCACGACGCCGCCCATAGTCTCGAGGATCTCTTTGAAGGTCTCCTGCATGTGTTTCGCCTGCAGAATCTCGTCCTGGCTCCATTTGAAGTGGAACCGAAGCACCGGGATGCCCCATTGATCGACAACGTTCGGGTCGATCTCGCAGTAGCTGTCCTCATTCGGGATCATTTCGCCGCGACCCGAGAAGTGGACCTCGCAGCCGTAGAGCTTTCGTAGGTTCTGTTTCAGTTCGACCCCGTAGCCGCCACCCAGCCACCTGGTTGCATAGCCACCCAGCGCGCCCGAGCCAGGGATCGCGCGTCCGCCGCCGAGTTCAATGTGGTAACCGCGAGCAAAAGGCATTTTCCCGGCCTTCTGCTCTTTGTAGAGCCACCACGGCATGTAGAGGTGCATACCGCCCACGCCGTCCTCGTTCTGAGGCGGCAGGTCCTGCAGAATCGGAAGGAACCCGCTCACTGCCGATCCAACGGTGTCCATCACATACTTGCCAACCAGCCCCGTCGAGTTCGCAACGCCGTTCGGGAATCGCGTCGATTTCGAGTTCAGCATTATGCGCGCGGTTTCGCAGCAGCTTGCCGCGAGCACCACGATTTTTCCCCGCACTTCAACCTCTTTGCGGGTTTTCTTGTCGACATAGGCAACACCCGTGGCCAATCCGTCGGAACCGACCAGAACCTCACGAACCATTGCCCCCGTGCGCACTTCGAGATTTCCCGTCTTCATCGCAGGCTTGATGTGCACACCGGGAGAGTTGAAATTCGCGTTCACGCCGCAGGAACGGCCGCATTGTGCGCAATAGTGACACGCCGGACGGCCGTTGAGCGGCTGCGTCAGAATAGCGAGCCGGGAAGGGATACAAGGAATCTTCAGCTTGTCGCTTGCGGCCTTGATGAGTCGTTCATAGCCGCGCGGCGCGGGCGGGGGTTGGAACACCCCATCGGGAGTGTTCTCGAGTCCTTCATGTGACCCGAAGACGCCGATCAGGCCTTCCGCTTTGTCGTAGTAGGGCGCGAGATCATCGTACGTGATCGGCCAATCGAAACCCTTCCCATCACGGCTGTACGGCTTGAAATCATAGGGCCCCATGCGCAGCGAAATGCGCCCGTAGTGGTTCGTACGGCCACCAAGCATGCGGGCACGCCACCAGATCCAGTCAGAGCCGGGAGCGTTGGTGTAAGGCTCACCCGGGACTTGCCATCCGCCTACTGTGGTTGCGTCGAAATAGCCCCAGGACTTTTCACGCGTTCCGGCGCCCCGATGTGGCACGTTGTACGGCCACTCGAACATCTTGGTGTCTTTCGTGCAGTCGAACCAGTCCCCTGCTTCGAGCATGCAGATCTTGGCGCCGGCCAACGAGAGAACGTGCGCAGCAACGCCGCCGCCGGCTCCAGAGCCGACGATCACGACATCATAGGTCTTTGGGTTTGCCTTGACTTGGGCCATGAACTTCCTACTTTAGCGAAATACGCGGAGGGAAAGCGAAATCCCGCGCAGCCGAGAACTGCGCGGGATCTTTAAGCAAAGGACGAACTAGAACTGAATGCGCAATGAAAGTTGAAGGTTACGTTCACTGCCCTTATTCGTAACTTTGCCGAAGGTGGAGCTGGTCGGATTGAAGTTGACGCCGCCACCGCTTGCGCCACCCCAATTCGGATGGTTGAACACGTTGAACGCCTCAGCGCGGAATTGAAAATTGAGGCTTTCCTTGATCGGGAATGACTTAAAGAGACCCGCGTTCCAGTTCTGGAATCCGGGTTGGTAGATGATGTCCCTCACGCGCTGCGTATTGAACGTGCCCGCGCGAGGCGCCGAGAACATGGGGCTTCCGTCCGGATTGGTGACGTTGAACCAGTAGGCTGAATTCGCGCCACTGTTGGTTGCAAACTGTCCGGTTATAGTGGGCGTGCCGTTGAGAACCCAATACTGCCCCTGTGTTTGGCCGCATCCGAAGTTAGTATCGAGGCCAACGCCAGCGTAATCGCTGTTCCCGATCACGCCGCAAGGAGTCCCGGTCTGAAACTGAGCCACGCCGCTGATCTGCCATCCACCGAGTGTCTGCCTCAGGAACCCGTTCTGGAATTTCATCGGCAGATTGTAGAGGAAGTTGGCGGTTAGCGTATGGCGGTTGTCGAATTCCGACGGTCCCCATAAGGAGGAGGCGTCGTACGTATTCGGAATCACGTCACGCTGATTCGAGCCGTTGTCCGAACTCTTGGCCAGCGTGTAAGCAAGGCCGTATAGGAATCCCCGCGACAGGCGACGATTCCAGCTTAACTGGAACGAATTGTACAAAGACCTTGCAACGTTGTCGGTTTGTCGAATGGAACCATATCCCGCGAAAGGTCTGACATAGTTCAGGTTGGCTACACTTGCCGGTATCGCAGCGCGAGCAGCCAGTGTCGGCTGATTGATATCCGCCTCGCGCTGCAGGTGGAGTCCAACTCGTCCGACATAGGCCAGTGAGACCACGGAATTGCCGGGCAATTCCCGTTGGAACGTCACATTCCAGTTCCATGCCTCCGGGTTCTTAAATTCGAGGCTCTGGGTGGTTACCGTAAGGGGATAGTTATTTGCCGTGGAACCGCCCGGATTATCAACATTGCCGCCATTGATGCTCGCGGTCGGCTGGAAGGGCGGGTTGCCACCGAGGAAGACCGAGTCGCTCACGCCCAGGCGCGTGTAAAACCGGCCGCCGCCAGCGCGCAGAACGCTCTTGTCGTTCAACTGGTAAGCGATACCGAAACGGGGTTGTATCTGGTTGTAATGAATATTAGAGTAATGCGGACTGAGACCACGGAATAGCCGATCATAGAGGCCGGAGGTTGCTTCCGGGAAACGGCCTTTTGCCGAATCTGGCCAACCATCGCCGGGAATGACCATGCCGTTGTAAGGATCGCCACTGCCGGGGATTACGAAACCCGTTCTCGGATCGATCTTTACGGCCTTCGTCGGATCGTAGTAGCGCTGGTCAAATACGATCATATTGCGCCATAGCGCGCTATACGGAATGTTCACCGTGTAGCGAACGCCATAATCAATGTGAAGTTTGGGTGTGACTTTCCACGAATCCTGCGCGAAGCCCTCAATCATGCTGCCGCGGAAAATGGTGTATGCACGCTGTCCGAGTTCCGAATAGGTATCGAACAGTCCCAGTGCCGCGTTTGCAACCGCAACACCGGAAGTGGGTCCGAAACCGCCGCGGCTATCAGTGAACGCGAAAGCGCCGTTCTGGTTGTTCGTGCCGCCCGGAACCTGGTTGACGTTGATCTCGTCGTTGTCATTTTCGCCCGAGCGCTCGTAGTACGCACCGAACTTCATGGTGTGGTTTCCCTTGACCCACGTGAGGCTGTCCCCGACCGTATAAATAGGGCCGGTCGAGTGCGACGGATACGGTCCGCCGTTCAGAGTGTTGAAGTTGGTGATCTGAATGGTCGGGATACGAGTGGGAATTAGTTTACCCGTGGGGAACAAGTAGGGATAGTTGAGTCCCGCATCAGCCCGATTGAAGAAACCCGCCTCATTCACCGGAATATACACGTTATCCAGGCTGACCGTGGCAAGCGCCTCGTTGATGATTGTCGGCGAAATTGACCAGACATAGCTCAAGGCATTTGTCTGATTGGGACGGATGAAGAATTTGGGCGTACGGTCTGATCCGCCGTCCAGCGGCTGATACTCGTTGTACTGATAGTTGCTGCGTCGGAAGGACAGGCGTTGATTCGAGGTCAAGACCATGTCCGCGTTCAGTTGGTCTTTTCGCTGGTCAATGGTGTGCAGCGCCGCGCCAAGCCAATTCTGATTTCCGCTTACAAGCGTGTTGGGCGCATCGTAAGCCTTCAGCAGCCCCAATCCATTGGCACTGAGACGATTGGCCGGAATGATGTTGTTCGTAAAGGGCGCGCCGGTGGTCGGATCGTTGACGACCACCCGTTTTCCGTACCAGATATTAGTTGGGTCAAGCAACTCACTAAAGTTGCCGTTTCTCATCAGAGCGGACGGGACGCTTTGAGTCACCGTTTCGGTATAACGCCATTTCACCCATTCCTGCGACCAATAAGCAAAGAAGCGCGATTTGTCCTTGTTGAAGTGTCCCGGTATATAGACCGGACCGCCAAAATTGTATCCGTACTGGTTGTAGCGAAAAGGCGGCACAAAGGCAGTAGAAGGAGTGTTGTTCCGCTGCCACGTATTGGCGTTGAAGATATTATTGCGATCGTATTCATATGCGGCGCCATGGAAGCTGGTTCCACCAGACTTGGTGACGATACGGATCTGTCCGCCCGCGGAACGCCCGTATTCGGCGTTGTAGGACGACGTCAAAATCTGCATTTCCTGCGTAGAATCAACGTCGGCCGCTCCGATGCTGGAACCGTTGGAGCGTGTACGAATCGCCGGCGCACCATCGAAGGTAATTAAGCTTTCCTGCTGCCGTGCGCCGTTGATGTTGGATGGCCCCTGGCTCATGCCGGATGTAAGGTTTGCCATGGTGCTACCGCGAGCACCCGGCACCAGCTGTGCCATACCGATAGGATTGCGCCCATTCAATTCGAGGGCGTCAATTTGTTGGCGGGTAACGTTGGATTGCGTCGCCGCCGACTCCGATTGCAATACCGGAGCTGTGGATGTTACTTCCACCGTCTCGGCCGTCGAACCCACAGCCAGCGTGCCGTCAATCGCAAGGCGGCCGCCAGGATCAAGCTTATTGTTGCTGCTTTCGAATTTCTTGAACCCGGAGGCTTCCGCCGTCATGGTGTACGAAGCGGGCAACAGATTGGTTACGGTGTAGAAGCCCTCTCCGTTCGTGGTAGCTTTGCTTTCCGTACCATTGTTTTCGTTTCGGAGCGTTACGGTTGCGTTCGGAACGACCCCGCCAGACTGATCACGCACGAAGCCTGTAATGGCGCCCCGGTCAGACTGACCGGAACACAAACCTGCAAGAAAGGCGAAGAAGAAAGATGCAGCGAATAGCTGGGGAAGCTTCGCCCTAAGTTTTGTCCTCATAGACCCCCTCGAACTTGGAGAAGAGCAGAGATTAGCTGTGGGAGCTAATGCCTACCCCCACCCGTGTGTTTACGTTAGGAGATTATATATCCTCCTGACCGTGATGCAAACGTTTTCAGCAGCCGGCGAGGAGGGCGGGTAAAGACAGCG
>Ga0308176_10000317_pt1 | contig 31905 bp, 33 predicted proteins | sample PhyCR2_3_FD_203890 | JGI IMG/M metagenome (GOLD analysis project Ga0308176, IMG submission 203890) | Soil microbial communities from UC Gill Tract Community Farm, Albany, California, United States - DLSLS.C.R2 | ecosystem: Environmental > Terrestrial > Soil > Agricultural land | place: USA... | reverse complement strand
TCAGCTTTGATCTGCCGTTCCGGGTGGAAGGAACCGACTTTCAGCGTCGTGTCTGGGAGCAACTGCGGCTGATTCCGTTCGGCGAAACGATCTCGTACGGCGAATTAGCGGAACGAGTCGATGCTCCCGCCGCGTTTCGAGCCGTCGGCAATGCGAACGGGCGCAATTGCCTCCCGCTTTTTGTCCCCTGTCACCGTGTGCTGGCTGCCCGAGGAAAAATCGGCGGGTTTACTGGTGGAATCGGGCTTAAAAAACGCTTACTCCTTCACGAATGGACCGTTCTGAACCGCCCACTCGCCCTTTCTTAAACGCGACCGACGTATTGCAGCTTCGAGGAACGAGAAGAACTCCGCCGGATCGTCCAGCACAACTCCGATTTCCAGACATAAAAGTCTCAAGCCGCCCAGTGCTGGTTCCAAATCCGCGGGCAAGTTGATCCAATCTTTTTCGGTCGTGACAAGATAATCGGCCGACTGACGCCGGGCGACATGCGCCAATCGCTCCAATTCGCCGGGCGTATAGCGATGATGATCGCGGAACTGCTTTTGCAGGACTGTCTCGATGCCGTTATCTGCAAGCGTGTCCCAGAAGGTCTGAGGATTGCCAAGGCCGCAAAACGCTGCGGCTCTTCGCCCCGGTAAGTCTTCGACGGGTTTGCCGTCGACATCGCGCCAGCCAACGACGTTTACGCGGGCGCGAAACACGGGAACGTCCCGATTCAATTTCTGCAATCGCTCGGAGATCGCCCAGAAGCGCCGATCCGAGCCGCACCGTGTGACAACGAATGCATCGGCCCGCCGCAACGCATGCAGTGGCTCACGAAGACGGCCAACTGGTACAACCGCATCGCTCCCCCAGGGATCGAGGCCGTCGATGAGGACAATGTCCAAGTCACGCCTAAGAACGGCGTGCTGGAAGCCGTCATCAAGAAGCAACAAGTCACAGTCGGGAAAACGCGCTTCGACCAGCTGGCCAACACGGTAACGATTCGAACCAATGCCCAGGGGCACGCCCGCGCTTCGAAGAAAGATTTGCGCTTCGTCGCCCGTCAGAGAAGACGGAACGTTAGCGCCCGCCTCGAGCGTCAGGTCGCCGCTTTGTGACTTGCGTCCGTAGCCGCGCGTCAAGATTGCGGGCGACCAGCCACGGATCCTTATTTCATTCGCCAAATACTTCACGAACGGAGTTTTACCCGAGCCCCCGATCGTGATCCCCCCGACGCTGACGACGGGATTGCGCAGTGGTCGTACAGATCGCGCGTAGGCTTCCGATCGCTGCCGCTTCACAGCGCCGCCCACGGTCCAGAGCCAAGCGAGTCCCGAGAGCAGTGCACGCGAAAGCAGAGTTCTGGGCTTTCGAAAACGCCCGAGCAAGTGGGGCGGTAACAAGTCGTCGGCAATCCGGGCCGAAACGCCAGTTTTCCGGCGCACCAGATTCTGAGCCCGATCGCCAATGGTGCGGGCAAGCCCTGGATCGAGCAACAGCGCGCGTACGGACCGAACCAGATCCTCGCTATCGCTGATTTGGACCAATGCGCTTTCCTCGAGAAAATCGCTCGTGATCGAGGCGAAGTTGTGCATGTGAGGTCCCACAATCACGGCTGTACCCGCCGCGGCAGGTTCAATGATGTTGTGTCCGCCGCGGGGTGCGAGCGAACCGCCAACGAAAACGGCACCGCCAAGGGAGTAGATGCGGGCGAGTTCGCCCATGGTGTCCAGAAGCAGAACACCCGGCAACCGGAGTTTTGTCCCGCCCCCGCCTTTTACGGCGGAGCGACGTGCAAAGCTCAGCCCGCGCCCGCGCAGTTTCGCAACGACTTCGTCGAACCGCCCAGGTTGACGCGGAGCAAGGATCAGTAGCAGGTCGGGAATGTCAGCAGCAAGTTGACTGAAGGCATCAAGGACGATGTCATCTTCATCGACTTGATGCGCAACCAGGCTTCCCTTCTCGTTCGGCCCAACTGTGCTCGCCGCAATCCAGATGTGTTCCGCTCCGTAAGTTTCAACTTCGAGCGCCTCGGAGGCAGCGGTCGTATCGTACTTCAGGTTGGCTTCGATTCGTAGATTCTCAGCCGCTACGCCGAGCTCGAGGTAACGGCGGTAATCGGTGCTGCTCTGGACAGCCACGAAATCAGGGAGTCTCAGGACAGGACGGAAGAACCACTTCCAGCGCTGGTACCGCGGCCAGGCGCGATCGGAGATCCGCCCATTCAGGACAACGATTTGCGCCCCGGCGAGTTTGGCCTCCGCAAACAAGTTGGGCCAGATTTCCGTTTCAAGGATCAGGAGAAGCGACGGGCGGATTGCGCGAAGTACTCTCCGCACGGCGGAAACGAAATCCAGTGGGCTGAAGAAAATGCCTTGGACAAGAGGAGCAGCCTCGCGGTTCGCAATCGCACGCCCGGCGAGAGTAGAAGTCGAGAGATACAGCGGGACCGAGGGGTAACGCTCGCGAAGAGCGCGCAGCAGCGGGACGGCGGACGCAACCTCACCCACGGAAACCGCATGCAACCAGATCGAGTCAGAGTTCGTCCGAGAAGACGGTTGGGGAAGCAATCCAAGCCGTTCGGTGAAGCCGGATAGGTATTCACGCCGTTTTGCAATTCGCCAGATAAAGTAGGAAATTACAAAAGGCGATGCAAGCAGTTGGATTGATCGATAGAGGAGAAGAGTGCCTTTGAGCCCGATAGTTCGCTTCGTGATTCCGAGTATAACGTTCGGAGTGCTTCTTCTGGGCGTTGCTTTAGGCGCCGATGAGCCATTCAAACCAGGTCCGGCGGCGAGCTATGCGCATCAGACTTCCGGGCCGGTCACGATCGGGGCTAAGCCCTATAACAAGGAAGAACTGACGGAAAGCGCCTTCGGTAAGAAGCTCGATTTGCTGAAGTATGGTGTGCTCCCTGTTCTCGTGGTCATTGAGAACAAGGGCAAAGAACCCGTCGATCTGCAAAACCTGGAAGTAAGCCTGGTCGCGTCAGACGGCCGCCATGCGACTGCCGTCTCGCCGGATGATCTGGTTCATTTGGGCACTCCAGCAAAGCGTCCCGGAATCAAACAAACTCCCATTCCAATGCCGAAAAAAAAGAATCCGATGAATTCGCCCGAGATCGTGATGCGATCGTTCTCCGCGAGGATGCTGCCGCCGGGAGATTCGGCCGGCGGTTTCTTCTATTTTGAGGCGAAATCGGAACGGGGCGACAAGCTGTACGTGAACGGCATGCGGGAAGCTCGCTCGGGCAAGGACATCATGTATTTCGAATTCCCGCTTGAGGAGCAACCGCAGTAGTTGCTCCGTTATGCGTTGGCGTTCGTCGTCCTTAACAATCGTCGCAGTGATCGCCGTGTCCGCCGTCAGTTTTGCGCGTGAAATAGAGAAGGTCCGGAACGACAAGATCATTGTGTGGGAAGACATTCTGGCGCCTGGCGAAGCAGTACCGACCTTAAGCGGCAAACCTGCCCTGATCGTGTATCTGAGCTCTGGGCGCCTGGACGTAACCTCACAAGGAGCAGCACCGACGAAGGTGGACGCAAAACCGGGCAAGTTGAGGTTTGAGACTACCGGATTTCGAGAAATCCGGAATAGCGACTCATCGCCCTTGCGCTTACTTCGAATAGAATTCCCCGACCGCGGCTCTCCCGAGCGATGGGGCAGAAGCGGTTTGTCCTCGCATTATCAAGTTCTGTTCGAAAACGATCTCGTTCGGGTCTATGACATCTTCATCCCGGCAAAGAGCAACGAGCCGCAACACACTCACAAGGACCGGGTGGCCGCGTGCCTTTCAGGGGCTGAACTAACTCACCTTTTCCCTGACGGCAGAACAGAAGTCTCAACGCTCAAAACCGGTGAAGTGGTCTGGCGAAAAGGCAGCACACACATCGGCCAGAACCATAGCGCGAACGACTTCCACGCGATTGCGATTGAACCGAAGTGAGTTGTTAGTTCCAGTAATTGCGATCCAGGTTGCGACACTGCACCGCTTCTGCTAAATGTTTGGCAGAAACGGTTTCGGAGCGGTCGAGATCGGCGATGGTACGCGCGACCTTCAGCATGCGATCATGCGCGCGGGCTGAAAGATTCATTCGCCGGACGGCCATTTCAAGCGTACGCTCGCCGCTCTCGTCGAGTGCGCAAAGAGTGCGTAACTGGGCATGCGGAATTTGAGAGTTGTAGAATCCACGTCGCCGCTGCGTTTCTCTTGCATCCTCCACGCGCTGCCGGATCTCGGCCGAGGCAGTTCCATCTGTTTTGCCCCTGAGCTCTTTGTAGGGCACCGCGGGAACTTCGATATGCAAATCGATGCGATCGAGAAGCGGGCCGCTCACCTTGGCGAGGTACCGCTGAATGATTCCAGGCGTGCAGCGGCACTCTCGAGTCGAGTCCCCATAGAACCCGCACGGGCATGGATTCATTGCAGCCACCAGCATCAAGCGTGCCGGGAAGGTCAGAGTTCCCGCGCTCCTCGCGAGTGTCACTGAGCCTTCCTCGAGCGGTTGACGCAACTGCTCGAGAACACCTCGAGGGAACTCCGGAAGCTCATCGAGAAACAAAACACCCTGATGCGACAGGCTGACTTCGCCCGGTCGCGGGCTGCCGCTTCCACCGCCGATCAGGCCAGCATCGGAGATCGTGTGATGAGGGGCTCGGAACGGGCGGTTTCTTAAGACTCCAATCCCGGGCGGCAACACACCGGCTACACCATGGATCTGCGTCGCCTCGAGCGCTTCCTTGAACGTAAGTTTAGGAAGGATCCCGGCAAAGCGCTTGGCAAGCATCGTTTTGCCCGAACCTGGAGGTCCGATCATCAACACGTTGTGGTTACCAGCCGCGGCAACTTCGAGCGCTCGCTTCGCCATCGTCTGCCCGCGAACATCCCGAAAGTCCGGGACGTCGGCTGCGTCGCCTCCGACCTCTGGTAACGTGGCGGCTGTTGCAGCGACCATATCGGGTTGATTGAGGAACTGAACGACTTCACTCAGATGACGAAGCCCGAAAACGCTGATGCCTTCCGCAACGGCCGCTTCGGCCGCGTTGCCTGCCGGAACAATCAGGTTTTTGATACCGCGGCGAGTCGCGCAAACTGCGATGGAGAGTGCTCCCCGAATCGGCCTTAGGCTTCCATCGAGGGACAATTCGCCAGCCATCAGGTAATCTCCGGCTGCTTTCACCACGCCCATGGCGCCGAGTATGGCTATCGCCATCGGCAGGTCGAACCCTGCGCCTTCTTTACGCACGTTGGCGGGCGCGAGGTTGATTGTGACGGATTTGCTCGGATATCCGAACCCGGAGTTCAGAAGAGCAGATTTGATGCGTTCCCGGCTCTCTTTGACTGCGGCGTCCGGCATGCCAACTGTGACAAAGTCCCGACTGGTACCGGACGGGTACATGTCCACTTCGACGTCTACGGTATGCGCCTCAATGCCTTGTATGGCGGCACTGAAGGTTCGGAATAAAGCCACGTGAAGCTAGTACGGGAATGCTTCCCGGGATCTCACAGGCGATGTAAGATCGGCGCGGCTTGCGGACTCAGCCGCGCCGCCGGCTCATGCTTCCGCCTCCGAGCAGCCCCAGATCGAGTACTACCGCGATAAAGATGAACACCAGCCCCTGAGTGGTCATCACGCCCGGATTCGTTCTTTGCAGATAGGTGTAGACGATGAACGTCAATGGAAGAAACACGAATCCCAGCAGGGGGATGATCACGGTCTGGTAGATACCGTTAAAAAATCCGGTGAACAGCCATAGCAGGAGAATGGCAATCCTCGGAAAAGCAACTACCAGCAGCGCGAAGAGACATGGCATAAGTGGGCTGGATGTATTTTCCCACCCTCAGCTACTCGCCCGGCAGCTGATGTTGCACGGTGGGTACAGCCGTTTACTGCCAGTACTGCCACTGAGAAGCGGCAATGACATATCCACTCAGAATCGCGTTCGTGACAGCGTGCATCAGGATGCAATCAGCAACTGATCGCGTCCTAACCATCCAGAGGTTATAAATGACGCCTGTAATGAGTCCCACATCCCAATACGGACCGTGTTCAGAAGCAAACAATATAGCTGTTACCCAGAATGCGAGGGGTGCATAAGTTCCAAGCCGCACCTTTCGGAAATCGGCATCGATCAGCCAGCGCATCAGCCAGGCACGCCAGAACAGCTCTTCAACGATGGGAACGATCGTGACCGCTCGCAGGGTTCTCCAGAAGAGAATCCATCCGCTTTGCAGTTCGTCCGGTCGTAAGGAGGAGTGGAGCTTTCCCATGACAGCGTTGGAGAAGATCGGCGCATTCCGGTAGCCCGGAATGAGCAAATCGGGTCCAATCCAAAGGAAGAACACCAACGCGCCAAGTGCCACGCTGGGCCATGGCCGGCGAACACGGACCGACAGTTCTCTCGGCCAGGCCCACACGCAGATAACCGCGACAACCAGTACCCAGATCGGGGCTTCCCAGTAAGGACTGATCAGGTGGCGGCCGGAGGCCGCCAGGAATAAGAGGAACGCAACGAACGGCGCAAGGTAACGGGCCGACGGATACTTCTCAAACGGAGTAACCGCTGCCTCTGCTTGGAGCACGCCGGGCTAGCCGATCTGGTTGACGAACGAACGAATCTCGCTCTGCTGCTCCGGTGCAGTCGAGCTATCCAGCGCCTTCTGGGCCTCCGTTCGCGCGCCCTGCTTGTCGCCTTGTTTCAGGAGAGCCATAGCCAGGTGAAGACGGAACGTCGAGTTCTTCGGGCTTTCCTGAACCACCTGTTTGAAGATCTGGAGGGCTTCAGCATTACGATTCTTCTTCAGATATACATAACCGAGCGTGTCCGAGATCTGGGCGCTGTTTGGCTGTTTTTTCTTAGCGCGTTCGGCCCATGTCATGGCCTGATCCAGATTCTTACCGCTCTCTGCGTTCAGGAATGCCATGTTGTTGAGCGCCAGCCAGTTCTCGGGGTCGAGGCCGAGGATCTTGGTGTAAGCTTCTGCCGCCTTGTCCTTTTTCCCTTGCAGTTCAAACAGCATGGCCTCATTCTGCAGGGCATTGATGTTCTTCGGATCTATCTTCGAAGCCTGCTCGAAAGAAGACACGGCCTCATCGAAACTGCCGATCTGCCGTTGCAACATGCCAAGACGCACCCACGTGTCGCTCGAGTTCGGATCCGTTTTCAAGATTTCCTTGTAATTGTCGATCGCGTTCTGAAACAGTTGGCGTGCGTTGCCGGGGTTATTCGAAACCTGCTGTGCGCCGGCTGTGGTTTCGAAGCTGGCTAATTGCAGCCGATACGCAGGAACAGCGGGATTCTTCTCCACCAAGTCCTTGAGTGCTGCGACAGCTTCATTCCCTTTGCCGCCGGCGAGTTTCACCGCCTGCATCCCGACGAAGCCTCTGTTGTCGGGCGGATTCGACTTCCAGACCTTCTCGAACTCTGCGAACGACTTATCCATCTGTTTCTGCATCATGTAGAGCGTCGCAAGCTGCAGGTGCGCGTCGTTCATCGTCGGGAATTCCCGAACTAAGTTCTCGAGGTCAGTCTGAGCCTTGTCGGGCTGGTTCATCCCTATGAGGGCCCGGTCCCTGATGAGACGAGCATCCGGATTCTTGGGCGCTGCTGCAAGAACAGCATCGGCCTGATCAAGAGCCTTTGCGTTCTCACCACGGTCTGCATAGACACGACCCGCCAGGGTTCGGGCGCCAAAGATGACTGCAGATTTGGGCGCTCGGTCCTTTGACTCGTCCTGTACTGCCTCCAGGGCTTCGCTAAGAGCTTTGTCGCGCTGGCCGATACCGAAGTAAGCGCGTGCAAGTTGGAAGTGCAGGGCCCCATCATTGGGATTGTTCTGGAGCATGCGCTTGAGGTCATCGACCGACTTCGTGATGGCGTCCTTCGAATTACTCTCCAGCAGAAGCGCAGCGTAGACTTCGGTGGCCGACTTGTCTTTCGGATTCTCGTCAGCGACTTTCTTCGCGAGTTGAAGGGCTTCGTCATGGCGGTTCGTTGCTTCGTACACGGCAACCATGCGTTGCTGATACGCCACAGAATTTTTGGAGTCTTCGCTCAGCCCGGCTTGGTACTGCTGCATCGCCAGATCGAACTTCTTGGCGCGCATATAGAAGTCGCCAAGCATTTCCCGTCCGCCAGGAAAATCCTTTTTGTTGTTCAGGACGCGCTTCATCTCAGTTTCGCCCTCGTCGAAGCGGTTGTTGGCGAGCAGATAATTCGCCAGATTCTGAACCGCGACCGGGCTTGCCGGATCATTCTTGACGCGTTCGCGAAGAACACCCTCCGCCTTGGCGCGATCGTTCTGCCGGGAATAAAGAAGGAACAGAAAATCATACCCAGGCGCCCAGGTCTTATCCGACGCCAACATGTCCCGCACCAACGTCTCGGCTTCGGGACCACGCCCGGCCTGCGACAACGCTTCGGCGTACCAGCTGATCAGGTCGCGCGAATGAGGATGGATCTGGTTTGCCTTTTCGAAGCTCTTGAGGGCGGCCGGGCGATCGTTCTCCGCCAGATGGATCATCCCCTGGATCCGGATTCCGTCGAAAGAGTTGGGGTCATGCTGAAGGATCTTGCCGTCCAGTTCCTTCATTTCTGGCAGCAGACTCTTATTCTGAGTCGGATTCGCCGCATAACCCGCCAAGAAGATTTCGGCGAGCTTTGTTTCCGCATCAACATTGTCCGGCTTAAGATCGATGGCCCGGCGGAGGAACTTGATCGCTTCCCCATACGCCCCAGGGTCCTGATAAGCACTGTCGATGAGATTCAGACCCTCCCGGTAGTAGGCCTCAGCGTTCGTCTTATCCTTTGCGATCGCCTTCTGGTACAGAATCGAAGCTTCTTTGAACTTCTTCTTGTCGTGGTAGCGATTGCCGGTTGCGATGAGCTTCTCGGGGCTCTGCGTGCAAGCAGTGGACAGAAGAAACGCACAAACGGCTGTTGCGGTCAGGGCAAACTTCATAATTATTGATGCTTACTTGGATTGTAGGAGATATTGGAGGTATCCGGAAGGCCGACGCCCTCAAGACCCACCGAAGGGAGTGGATGTAAAAAGGCGAGTTCTCCGGATTTCAGGTAGTTTCGTCCAGCCATACGTAGCGAATGTTATGCGAAAACTCGCTGTTTCTGCCTTAGCCGTCCTGAGCTTAACCATTCCAAGCCTCACACAGACTCATCGGCCAGCTACTCCGCATCCTGCGCCTAAATCGAAAGTTCCTGAGCTGCCACCAGTACCACTACCTGCGGAGCCCGGGTTGTATGCCGTAATTTACACCTCCATGGGAAACATCGTATGCCGATTGTTTGAGAAGGAGGCTCCGAAGGCGGTAGCGAACTTTCGGGGGTTGGCAACCGGGAGGAAGGCCTGGACGGATCCAACCACCGGGCGCGTGAAGCACAGCCCGCTCTACTCCGGAACGACCTTTCATCGGGTGATTCCGGGCTTCATGATTCAGGGAGGCGATCCCACGGGGACGGGCAATGGGTCACCTGGCTATAAGTTTGAGGATGAGATCAGCCCCAACCTGAAGTTCGACCGGCCGGGCATTCTGGCCATGGCGAATTCCGGGCCAAACACGAACGGCTGCCAGTTCTTCATCACGGTCGCCCCGGCCGAACACCTGAATGGGAACTACTCCGTTTTCGGCGAGGTCGTGACCGGGCAAGAGATAGCTGACGCTATTTCGAAAGTGCCCAGAGACTCGTCAGATAAACCGAACGAACCAATTAAGATCACGGCGATTGCAATCCGGACGGTTAAGACGCCCGGCGAAGTGACAGCGGTGAAGCCGGCAGGAAAGCAATTGCTGTAGGGGCGAGTTTGCCTTCGAGGGGAACGATCGGTCGCGGCTCTCGGGTACAAATAAGAGGTGCTGGATCGATGCGATTGGTTGGGATCACATTCGCAGAGAAGGGTCTACGAAGTTCGCGCAAATAAGTAGCTCCTGGCGCCATCGCTCAGTCACAAATCAACAGAAAGAGTTTTTTCTTTTCCCTTCAGAGCCTTAGATAGTAATTGGACGGGCCACAAGAGAGCGAGGTCCTATCTCTTGTTCAGGTCGCGAGGGTTGAACCTACTCGCGGGATCGAAGGACGAGGAGATCTGATGAGGATAGTTGCGAGAGCCTTGGCGTGCCTGGCAGTGTGGGGCACAATTAGCTTCGGACAGACGACATTCGACGTGACCGGCACATCAGTGCCGCCGGGTCTCCTCAAGCAGAACTACGGACCCATGCCGAAGGGCGTGGGCGCTTATGATCTCAATATTTGTAACTTGACGGCCAGCAAGCAGACAATCGTCAGCAGCCAGATTTTTCAGAGCCTGGCTGAGTCAAATCCTGAAATCCAGCCGATTGGGCGCCAGATCATGTTGGCTGCTATTCTCCGCAATCAGGAACATAGCATTCCGACACTCGTAAACGTGGCACTCACCTCGATGACGGGTGTGCTGGCGGTCTTTGGAGCTACAGCGTATAACATTCCGGCAAAATGGACCAGCGGCTTTGCGATCGCTTCGCTTTCCAGCCAACCGATCCTCAATGCACTCCGGCCTGTTATGTCCGCCGACCAACTCCAGAAATTCGAAAGCCAGGTTTTAGAAACGGCTCTGGTGCTGGACGGCGGTTCCTGTGTTGAGCGAACCGTCTTCACGGTGGCTACCACCCGGAAGTCTCGATCTTCCAATCTGAGTTTCCACGTTCGCTAAATCGGAACCGGTTCGCGCACCTGGGCACCTGTGCGGACGACCGGCGGTCTGGGCAGCCGCATGTCGGGTTCAGAAAATAAGCAAAACGTGGGATCGCCGGAACGGGCATTCCGGCGTAGCGATGGGGCGTGTTCGCTCGGGCAAAGCAAACGCCCCATCGTTTCAAGATCCTCCCCGTTCATTCCTGTCCCTTGCAAGAGCGAGGTGGGCATGAAACAGTATGTCTTTGCCCACCTACTCCAAACGTCTTCCTTCAGGGCTCGCGCAGAACAGACATTCGCTTGCCATCTCTGAACAGCGCCGGCGAGGCACAGCGCTGCTCGACCTCACCGTTTCGAATCCAACCGAATGCTTCGAAACCTACCCTCACTCTGCAATCAACAACGCCTTATCCCAAGTTAGGAGCTTTCGATACGCACCCGATCCGCTCGGAGATCTAGAGGCGCGTCGAGCCGTATGCGACTACTACAAGGCGCGCCACGTCACCGTATCTCCTGAGCAAATTATTCTCACGGCGAGCACGAGCGAAGCCTATTCGTATTTGTTCAAGCTCCTCTGCGATCCAGGGGATGAGGTTCTCATTCCAATCCCGTCCTATCCCCTCTTCACCTACCTGGGAGCGCTCGAATCTATCACAACGATCTCGTACAAAATGGTTTACGATGGAGCCTGGTATCTCGATTTCGGCAGTTTGAGACAGGCGATTTCGCCTCGTACCAAGGCGATCGTTACAGTCAATCCCAACAATCCTACCGGCACGTTGTTGAATCCGGCCGAGCGGGATCAGCTTTTAGAAATCGCCCGCAAGCATGAGCTCGCCATCATCTCGGACGAGGTTTTCGCGGACTACAACCTGGGCGCAAAACCGTTCACCGCCACATCATTGGTGGGCACTACATCGGCTGTGAGTTTCGTTCTCAACGGGCTCTCAAAAGCCGCGGGCATGCCGCAGATGAAACTCGCATGGATTGTGCTGAACGGACCCGAGGAGGAAAGGCACGGCGCGATGGAAGGTCTCGAAGTGATCGCGGACACTTATCTGTCCGTCGGGACACCAGTCGCGAAAGCACTGCCTCAGCTTCTTGCTATCGGCTCAAAAATCCGCGATGAAATACTCGGGAGAGTTCGAAGCAATCTGGCACTGCTGGACGCACATCTGGCGAGCGCCGCGGCTCATCGCCTCCACCTGGACGCGGGCTGGTCTGCGATGGTACAAGTTCCGGAAACGCAATCCGAAGAGGAGTGGGTAATGGGATTGATCCAAGAGCATTCCGTTGTCACTCAGCCGGGATACTTTTTCGATACTGATCGCGGCGCTTATCTCGTGCTGAGTCTCATCACGCCGCCCGGCGTGTTTGAAAACGGTGTCGAACGCATACGCGCTTACGTCGCGAACCACAGCTAGATCTATTCGATCGTGAACGGGAAGCGAATCTCTTTCGAGGCATCCGCCACCTTGTCACGGACTGTCAGCAGGATGATGTACGTCCCCTTTAGGCTGTCGCGGGAAGTTGTCAAAGTAAACTCGCCGGGAAGATATTGGGCTGGATAGAAACTCTCCGACGCGAGTTGTGCGGCGTCGGGCCGGTCCAGGTACGGCTTGCCGTCGGGCCTTGTCACTAAGAGCTGGTAAGAAATGTCGTACGCGTTCTTTTCGCCGACTTTGAATCCGGTGATAATAAAGCGCACAAAAACTGAATCACCCGCGCTGTACGCGGGGACTTCCACCGCGGCGCGATCATTTTCACGCCGAAAAAACTGGAAGTTTTGAACGTTCAGCGTTCCGGGATTCAAGACCGTCACGCCGCCGATCCTAAACGGAACGATCTTTGATGTCTCCGCCTTCCCGATCAAATCCCGGATGGCAATGTGGATCTTAAATTCGCCGGCCGCAACAAAAGACGGGATGAGAAAAGATGTGCGCCGTTTCGGGGTCCAGTTCTTGTCTTCCGCATTCAGTTCTTCCTCAATCTTGTCCGTCACGGGAGGGCATAATGCCACGCCATTTGCGTCTTCAGGTGTGACCGTGTAGGTCATCGAAACCTTGCGCGGCTTTTCCTCCGATGCTCCGCCTTCGACCTGGAATCCGGCGATCTGAAACGTCGTGTAAACGAACTCACCGGGCTGAAAACGGTAATCGGCCTGAACGAATGGAGCATCTTCCGAACTCTGGACGCCAGCCCCAATGACAGCCAGGGACTCGTCCGATTTCAGAAGAGTGGGCAAGAATAGAAGGATAAGAAGAGTACAAGAACGCAGCCGGAACATGAAACGCGTGACGAAACTGAAACGGGACCTGTACCCGAAGGTTACCAATTGAGGCGCGGTTGAATTACCAGGACAGCGTGCTTGCGGGCTCGATCAACCGCTACATCAACTTTGATCGCGATCAGTGGAGGGCCCTTCGCAAGAACACCCCTCTGCTCCTGAGCGAGCAAGATCTGGTTTCGCTTCGCGGCATCAATGAACAGGTCTCCTTGCGCGAGGTAGAGGATATCTACGTTCCCCTATCGCGTCTGCTGAATCTGCACGTAGCGGCGGTTCGCCACCTCTACAACGCCCGGCGCGAGTTTATGGGTGCCCCTTCGCCGGAGCGTGTTCCCTACATCATCGGGATCGCGGGAAGCGTTGCGGTTGGTAAAAGCACGTTTTCGCGCGTTTTGCGGGCATCTCTGGCGCGCTGGCCCGATCATCCGCAGGTGGCGCTAGTGACTACGGACGGCTTTCTGCTACCCAATCGCCTGCTCGAGCAGCGCAATCTGATGAAGCGCAAAGGATTTCCGGAGAGCTACGACCAGAAACGGCTGCTGCGGTTCCTGGCGGAAATCAAGGCCGGCGTTTCACTGGTCCGAGCGCCCGTTTACTCACATCTGCAGTACGACATTGTGCCCGATGCTGATCAAGAGATCCGGCAGCCGGACATATTAATCCTGGAGGGTCTGAACGTACTGCAATCGCCCGGCGACCACCGGGATTCCTCGCGTGTTTTCGTTTCGGATTACTTTGATTTTTCGATTTATCTCGATGCTGACGAGAGCACAGTTGAGGCTTGGTACGTGGAACGCTTCCTTCGGCTGCGCGAGACCGTGTTTCGCAACGACTTATCGTATTTTCGCCGCTATGCCGACCTGACGGAAGCCGAAGCGATTGAAACGGCGACGCGTATATGGAACGAGATTAATCTTCCGAACCTACGAGAAAACATCGGCCCAACCCGGCAGCGCGCTCACCTGGTGCTCGAAAAGGGTAAGGACCACATGGTCGAGAACGTCAGGTTGAGGCAAGTTTGAGGTTCGAGCTCTAGGCCGCGCGTTTGCGGTCGATTAGTTGCCAGAGCGGGTCTGCGCCGCTCGGGAGCCAGGTCCGGAATCAGCTAGGGTCACTCGATAGAGCGTATCCTCACCAGCTTTCAGCAGTTGCAGATTAGCACGCTCATCCAGTAACTGGGGCACAATCCAATCCGGTCCTCCAAATACGTAGAACGCCGGATGCTCGCGCACCCACCTGTGGTAATCGATGACTTGCGTGCCGAAAAAAGGAGCGGATTGTTCAATAGTACGCTCAGCAATCGTAAAGCCGAAGACCCGGAGAGCGAACTCGTCACTGGAGACGTAATACATCTTTCGCCGTAAGGCAGGGTCGCCGTAATAGTGGAAATCCAAAAACTGCAGGACATCCGCGAACACGATCGGCCGATCGTCTGAGCGAACCTGCACAGGGATACGGTTCGGAACCGACACTTCGGGCGGATTAGAACGCGTGCTTGCGGCCTCCCTCATGTCCCATACGATCGTGTGGCAGAAAAAGGCGGCGAAGATTAGAGATACAATCAGGGCCGCCGTTCTCGATTGTCTAAACGCAAACCAAATAATCAGAGTCGCCGTCGCAATCATCCCGAACATCGAGCCGATGACATAGCGGGAAAAAAATTGGTGTGTGACGAACTTTCCGGCCGCGATGCCCGCGAACGGCAGAATACAGACGAGAGGAAGAGCAAGCGCTACATAAGGAAGAAGGTATCCCGGAGACGACCTGTATTCTCGCTTGGGCTCGGACAACTGAACGAAGTAGGTATAAGCCGCATACAAGCAAGCCACACAAATCAGCACGACCAACGCTGGCCCGATAAAATCCTCGGCAAAGATCGCCGGGGACCGAAACCACCCCGGCCGTACCGTGAAAGGAGTGCCCGTGCCGGCATTTTTATGCGTCTCGTGCATGATGGGCAGATAAAAACCAAGAATGGAAAAGGGTAGGGCGAAGGCGACCCACACCGGGATATCCAGCTTTCTCCTCTCGACAGTGCGGATCAACTCAGCTGTGGCGAACGGGATAAACAACAGCGTCGCGAAGTAATGCACGCTGAACGCAAACAGCAAGGACAGACTCAATCCGGTCAGTGCGAGCTTCCTGGACCGGTTCATCGCCACGGATTGCCAAGATAGCGCAGCCATCCCTGTGCCGGCCATAACAAGGCCATATGGTCTGCCTTCTGTGGCGTAATACCAACAGCCGGTAATGTTCGGAAACAGCAGGGCAAGCAAACCATACAATCTGGAGGTCTGTCGACTGACAAACCAATACAGTGACAAACAAAATAGTAGATAGCCTATCGTGGAGGGAACGCGCAGGCCCCAGGGATCGCTCCCAAATAACCAGATACTTGCTCTTACGATCCAGTAGTAGAAGATAGGTTGGCCGTCAGGCACCTGCTTGGTGCATGACAATATGTCATGGAGCGTGGGAAGCCTCGCGATTAAGGTTGTAAGAATCTCGTCGTACCACAGGGGCTTATAAAACGACTTGACTGTTGCGACGAGATAAGTCAACACGAGGATGGCTCCCGCGATATATGGAGCGAAGCGTTCAACTCGGAGACTAACTGATTCCAAGGAATCAGAGAAGGGTCGTCGAGTTTCAGCAGTCAGATTCGGCGATAGCATTTTAGAGAATTTTGAGACACTGGAGAGAGGCCTATTGAACGGCGGGCCTAGCAAGCCGCTCACTTTGCACGCGACGCTTGATTTCCTTCGCTTTCCTTAAAACATCCCATAGCGCCAGAACATAATTAGGTCCGACGCTCAAGATGCGGAACGAGGATGATCCCATTTCCAAGGTGCGGTTGATCCAGGAAACAGGCACTTCCTTGATGCGATAGCCCGCCACCAAGGGCTTGAGTCCAGTCTCTGCGTTAGCCGCAAAGTGGTCCTGGTCGATTTGAATAGTCTTCAAAACTTCGGAGCGATACAGCTTTAAGTTGTTCGAAATATCGTGAAATGGCAGTCGCAATGCCAGACGGGCGAGCAGGTGAAAGGCGCGGTTCGAGATGATCTTCGGGAACGGGTAATTGATCATGATCGATTCCTGAGTGAAGCGGCTGCCGATAGCACCGTCGTAACCTTCCGAAACGGCATCGAACAGATCTCTAAGCTCGGGGATAATCTGGACAAAATCGCCGTCCATGGTGAGGATGTAGGAACCCGTAGCTGCGGCATAACCATCCCGGAGAGCCCTTCCCACACCGTTGGGAGGCGTGCGATTCACGAGCCGCACACGAGGCTCACGCTCCGCGATGCTTTGTGTAACAGCTGCAGTCCGATCAGTGCTGTTGTCGTTCACGACCAAGATTTCGTGGACGTAGTCCCCATAATACTTGAGGATCGTAGTAATCAGAGGCGGCACATTCTGTTCCTCGTTATGACAAGGGATGACGAATGAGACGGCACTGCGGAAAGCTGGATGGTGAGCCAGATTCACCGCGGGGCGCTCTGGTGCTCCGCCTGGCTTTTTGGCCCATAGATATAGAGATCCACATAGATCCTTGGCAAGCGGCGCTCGTTCAACAACGAACGCAATCGATCTCACGAAGGGAATAACACGGCTGGGTAAAAGCGGATGGATGATGTCATAGGGAATCACGTCAATATTCGTAAAACCCTGTTGCGACGCGAACCGCAGGAACGCGTACTTGCTCATGCCAACTTGGCACCGAGCATTTCCGGCGGCCCGTCCAAGCGGCCGGATAGCGGTTTTTAAGAAGACCTGCGGATTCCAGACGTTGTTTTCGAAGAAGAGGATCTGCCCACCGGGTTTGAGAAGCCGGTATATGGCTTTCAAGTTCTCCGGATAGCGATCGTGACATAGAATGGCGGTCCCAACTACATAATCGAAGCTGGCGGGAGGCAACTCATCCAGATTCCGCAACAGAACCGGATGCACGTTGGGCAAATCGGACCACTGGGCCGTCTCCAGCAGGTCGCGATTGAATACGGCTGCCGTGATCGGATTTTCGCCGCGAAACACCTTGGCTAGAGCCGCCGTCCACAATCCTCCGCCAGCACCGATCTCAAGAATGGATTCGCCGGGAAGTACGTGAAAGCAGTGCCGAACAGTTTGCGCGCGCCAATGAAGTTTTAGAGGGGAGCTCTGGGGATATGAACGCCAGTACTTCTCTCTTGAACACTCCATCTCACGAAGGTTGTCCTCTAATGAGCAGCCCATTCGAATCGTCTCCGCAAAGCGAGTCTTTCCGGAAATGCCCTTCCCGGGGACCGGCTTCAGAACATGCCTATAAGTGCTGGGCGTGCAGGCACTGCTAATGCCTCGCCGTAAAAGATGCCCAGCAAACAATCCCGAATATCCGCAACCGCTGCGGCAGTGCTCCGCGACAGAGGAAGTCTACGTGCACCCATCTTAATATGCCCCTTGCGGGAGCGGTACGCTCCTCACGTCGTGAGGACGAGTGATGGGCGACTGGCGTGCGGATGAGTAACTTCGTTGCCGTACCACCATGGACGACCAAGCCACGGGTGTCCATTAGTGCCGCGATGAACGAAAAGTCATGCGGAATGCTCCGTTCTTGGAGTAGAGCCGGTCTTTGTTTGTCTGAGGGTTGGTGGACCTGGACGGGTTCGAACCGTCGACCTCTTCCATGCCATGGAAGCGCGCTCCCAACTGCGCCACAGGCCCACTACGGTGAGTACGTCCTGAGAATAACATAGGCACTCCCGTGCTTCTCAACCCCGCTCCGCCGCTCCGAGTTCGGCTAATTTGCCTTCTAAAGTCTCGAGCTTTTGCCTGCTCTCCCGCAGTTCACGCTGCAGGTCGGGGATCTTCCCGACGTAGGCAAGGCCCTTCAGATGCTGTCGTAGGGGTCGCGCTGGAACGCCCCACACCGGCTCTCCTGCCGATACTCGAGCCGACGTCAAAATGCCTGCTCCGGAACCGACAACAGCCCTGGATTCGATCGTCGCCTTATCCCCAACACCTACCTGCCCACCAATCACCGCGTAATCACCGACAGTCACGCCTCCCGAGAAGCCGGTTTGCGCGGCGATGACTACGTGCCGCCCGATCTGGCAGTTGTGAGCGATATGAACCATGTTGTCGAGCTTGGTACCTTGCCCAAGTCGTGTAATGCCTAGAGCCGCGCGGTCCACACAGGAGTTCGCACCAATCTCGACGTCGTCTTCGATTTCGACGGTACCGACCTGCGGGAACTTCTCGTAGTGGTCCTGAACCATCGCGAAGCCGAATCCATCTGCCCCGATTACACACCCGGCATGTAGCAACACACGCGAACCGATCTGGACGCCGTCATACAACGTGACATTCGGCCGGAGGACAGTACCGCGCCCGATGCGCACTGCATCGCCAACCGTGCAGTGAGGCCCAATGACACACTCGTCCCCAACCGTAGCGTGTTCGCCCACGGTTGCGAACGCTCCGATGCTCGCTGTCTTTGAAATTTCCGCAGATGGCGCAATCAGGGCAGTTGGATGAATGCCCGGCGCAGGCCGAGACTGCGGGTAGAGAATCGCCAATGCACGCACGAAAGCGACTCGTGGATTTGCGACTTGGATCCGAGCCCACGGCCCGCTTTCTCCAAAGTCCTCGGGCACGATCAGGCAACCGGCACGCGAAGACCTTGCAAGCGGGATCGCTTTGCTGTTAGCTACGAACGAAAGCTCTGTGTCTCTCGCACTGTCGAGCGCATTAGCGCCCGTGATGAGCAAGGCCGCGTCTCCGTCTATCTCGCCTCCGCAGACAGCGGCAAGTTCAGCGACGGTTCGAGCGGGCATCTCCCATACTTAGCATGTAGATATGCTGATCGATCCTTCTGCGTACGTTGCTCCTACAGCTCGTGTCCACCCGGACGCAAGTATCGGCGCGGGAACGCGCGTCGGAGAATACTGCGTGGTTGAAGGGAACGTCACAATCGGACGTGACTGCCTGCTGGAGCCCTATGTTTTTGTCAAGCAATGGACCACCCTCGGTAACGGCAATGAGATTTCAGCAGGCACGGCCCTCGGAACCGATCCGCTGGACAAAGGTTTTACCAGAGAGCGGAGCTATCTCAGCATTGGCGACAACAACAAGATCCGTGAGCATTACACAATTTCCCGCGGCACCAAACCCGAGTCATATACGCGAATCGGCAACGACAACTACATCATGACGTCAGGCCATATCGCTCATAACTGCACGCTGGGAGATCGCATCGTGGTAGCGAGTTGCGCGCTGGTGGCCGGATACGTCGAGATAGAAAACGAAGCGTTTATCTCCGGAGGCGTCGTGGTTCATCAGTTCTCAAAGATCGGACGGCTCGCCATGGTGGGCGGGAATACGCGCGTGAACAGCGACTGCCCACCGTTTTTTCTCTACACCGATTTCAACGCCGCGGCCAAAGGCTTGAACATCGTCGGGCTCAACCGAGCCGGTTTCACTTTCGAGCAGATCCAGACTTTGAAAAAAGCGTACCGGGTCCTGTATCGTTCGGGATTGAAGCTCGAAGACGCACTGGAACGGATCGATCACGAGTTGCCATCGGAGCACACACACCATCTCACATCATTCATTCGTGGCAGTAAGCGGGGAATCTGTCGCGAAAATAAACGGGGAGCCGATTAGCAGCTACTCAGTGGACCGGGCCATCTGAAGGTGGCTCAGTGTATTCGCATAACTCAAGACGCCTTTGAGCAGGGCCTCGGCAATCTCCTGACGCTCCTGCGTACGCCGCAAGATCTTCTCGTCGTGCGGATTGGAAACGAACCCGATCTCCGCAAGGATAGACGGCATGGTTGCGCCGATTAGAACCACAAACGGCGCCTGGCGTACGCCGCGATCGCGAGATCGCGAGTTCATCTTCACCGAACTGGCCCAAAGCGACTTCTGCACCTGTTCGGCGAAAGCGCGTGATTCCTCCAGTTTTGCCTTCAACACCGCTTTGTGGAGGAGGTCGTTCAAATCCGATATGGAGCTGGTCGAGGTCGCATTCTCACGCGTCGCCAACTCGAGGCCGCTGCGATCGGAATTGAAGTTGAAGAAGTAAGTTTCCACGCCGGTGGCAGTCGGCTCGGGCGATGAGTTCGCGTGTATGGAGATAAAGAGGTCTGCCTTCTCGCGGTTCGCTATCTTGGTTCGGTCTTCGAGCGGTATGAACGTATCATCGGGCCGAGTGTAGATGACCTCGGTGCCGAGTTGCTCCGTGACAAGCTTGCCCAACCTGAGCGCAACGTCCAGAACAAGCTCCTTCTCCATCAGTCCATTCGGGCCGATCGTGCCGGTATCATGGCCGCCGTGACCGGCGTCAATTACCACACGCCCCAGTTTGAGGCCGAAGACTCGCACTAACGATGACTCAGTAGAACTCCTGCGTTTCGCGGGCGCCGCAACGCCGCGAGATTTACCTTTAGGAGAGGGGGCGGGCGGCGTTGTCACGGGCGGTGTTGCTTCGGCTACGGCAGCAGACGGGGATTTAGGTTCAGTCGGCGTTGTGCTATTCACGACCAGGCCATCGGACGTTTTAACCGTCTTGATCACCTGAGTAGATGGAGAGCGATCGGCAGCACCGGAAGAAGCGGCGGGCGCAGAGATCACGCTGCGTGTTGCCGTCAGAGCAGGCAGACTGGTGCCTCTGGGCCGGAACTCGATCATGAGTCGATCCGGATTTACCAACTGCGAAGAGGTGATTTCGACCGGCCCGAGTAGATCGAACACGATCCTGGTACGTCTCGGGCTGACTTCAGCGATCCTGATTTGCTTTACCTGACGGTCGCCTACCTCAACGGTCTGGACGCCGCGATGGGACGAGGACGGAGGGCGCAACCCATTCAGGTCGAAGTAAACCCTTGAGGGATGCTCAATCTGGTCCTTGGCCAGGGTGTACTCACCGTACGTTTGGATTGCAATCCTCGTTACGTCTCCAAAGGACCAGAAGCGAATCGCTTCGACCCGAGGCGCAACCACCTGAACCGAAGACCGAGAGGCTCCGGATGCACTGAGGACGAGGGCAAGCGGGAGCAGGTTTCGGGTAGAGAGGCAAAGCATGCGGTTACGTCAGGTGAGGGCTAGACCCCTCTTTCCCTGTGAAACATAGCTTTTCCTCCGGGGATCTTCCGCCAAAGTACGGACCACCAACCCATTCGAGACACGACAAGACACCCAGAGTTTGTTTGATCGCATTATAACCGGAAATCGTGGGGCAGATGTTACTATTTGGGCATGCAAGCCGCCGGCTATGTGCTTGTGGGCGGGAATAGCTCGCGGATGGGGAGGGATAAAGCCTTCCTTCCAGGGCAGTTTCGATACGTTGTGGACGACGTGGCTGAGAGCGTCAAGGCGGCTACGGGCAACGTCACTTTGATTGGAAATCCGGACCGGTTTCGCGAGTTCCATTATCCTTGCATTCCCGATCTTCGCCCGGGTTTAGGTCCGCTTTCCGGCGTCGAGGCCGCGCTGGCAGGTACGAACTCCGATCTCAATCTGGTGTTAGCTTGTGACATGCCGGCGCTGGACGTCGACCATCTCCGGCTCCTCGTCGGAAAGGCACAGACTTCTCTCAGCAAGTGCATCGCGACCAAAGACGTTACGGGCAGGATTCATCCCCTTTGCGCTGTTTACAGGAGGGATTGCCTGCCAGTGATTCAGTGCCGGCTGGACAAGAAACGTCTCTCGCTGATGGGATTGCTCGACGAAGTCGGCACGGAATACGTTCGCGTGCAATCAGCCATCGAAAACTTGAACACCCCTGAAGATTGGGCCCGCTGGAGTTCGAAGCAGCCGAAGAACACCCGGATGGCATGGCAAATTCAAACGTGAGTCCGGACAACCCAGGGCACTACATCGAGTTCGACAACGTCAGTAAAACCTTCGATCGACCGGTGCTTAAGAACGTGAGCTTCTACGTCGATGCAGGCCAGACGATCGCCATCATAGGACGCAGCGGCGTCGGTAAGTCCGTAACACTGAGCCACATCATGGGATTCATGAAGCCGGATTCGGGCAGGGTGGTTGTTGCCAATACCGATATCACGAACTGCGGAGAGGATAACCTGCGAAAGATCCGCCGCAAGGTAACGATGGTGTTTCAATCCGGCGCTCTTTTTGATTCTCTAACCGTAGGCGAGAACATTCTGTTCTCTCTGGAGTTGCGGGAAGACTATAACGAGGAGAATAAGGAAGAAGTAGTCGATGGCCTGCTTAAGATGGTCGACCTCGCGCATTTCAAGGATGCCTTCCCCGGAGACCTTTCGACAGGCTACAAACGCGCGGTCGCCATCGCCCGTGCCTTAGCCGCGCAGCCCGAATGCATCCTGTACGATGAGCCGACCACCATGGTCGACCCCATCATGTCCGATCATCTCGGGAACCTGATGCTCAATCTTAAGAAGAAGCTTGGCCTCACATCGGTCGTGGTTACCCACGACCTAGACCTGATGCGCAAAGTAGCGGATACCGTTGTCTTCCTCTTCAAGGGCGAAGCTATCTATTTCGGACCGGTTGCAGATCTCGACAAGAGCGAACATCCGCATGTGAAACAGTTTCTCGCGATGGACCGGGTGGAATTCGCCGGAGCGATTGAAGAGGTCTAAGTCGAGCGGCTGAAACGCCTCTTGAGAGCATTCCATTTCTCGCTGAACCAGCCGCCTCGAGGCGCGTTTCCACCCTGCTTGCCCGTGTCACTTTTCGCAGCCGATGCGGGCGCGGACCCGGAGGACTCGTTCTGGCGATAATCCTCTGTGCTGATCAGATGCACTCGTGAGCCATCAAAGACATAGCCGCGGACCCGAACCTTGCCGTCGTCATCTTTGGTAATAAGGTGGAACGTTCTGCCGAAAACGTTCGGATCGGCCGGATCAACGCGAACCGGGTAATATCCTTCGACCCGACGCTGCCGGTAGGACGTTTCATACCTATGCCGGCGGCGATTCCACAAGAAGACCCGCCACGCGTCGAAATCGTACTCGATCTGTTCGGAAGCCGTGGTCCAGAGCCAGTTGTGCTTTACGCCCTTTTCCTCATCCTTCACTTCGCCCAAGTCGAAATAGGAGGTGATGCGAGCTCCTCCGGCGTACTGCGCCACCTCGTCAGGTATCGCCATACTGAGATTGCGCGTGAGCACCCACCCGATCTGCGAATCTTTGGTGCGTACCATTGTCCAATCCTCGAGCGCTACCGGCTTCTTCGATTCCTCTAACTTTCTCGCCGCGGCTTCGCTCTCGCGGCGTGCTTTCGCATCTGCCGGGCTTTCCGAGCCTTCAATGCGCTCAGTCGATAGATCCTCCCAGTTCTCAGGTGCTCTGGGCGGCGCAGGGCTCGGTGGTCCTTTGACGCGCTGCTTTTCACGGCGCTGCTTCCTCGATTCGGGCTCCGAGCGTTCATGGATCAACGCGGGCGGGGACGCCGGAGGAGCAACTCTGGGCGACAAACGATGACCCAGAACACTGACGTATTGACCTTCCTTTATCTTCGCGAAAGCTGGAGATTGCCGGCTCGGCTCAATATGGATGTTGAGCGTCTCGTAAACCATCGCTGAACCTTCCGACGGAAGTTTTCTCGCATTCTCTGCGTCCTGCCGCATGCGGTTCATTTGCGCCCGGCTGAGTAACTGCATAGCGTCCACCCAGCCTTCATCACCGGCAGCAGTCCTCACCTTGACGAATCGCCGTCGCAGGTCGATGATGTCGACCGGATCTCCATGCTTCAAGGTGACGGAGGTCGTATTTTTGGTGGTCAAATCGCGGCGGAGGCTTAGCGTTTGCGGAGCAACATACCCTTCGCCGATGGAGTCGGAGTGCGTCGGCCGACAGCTTGCAAGAAGGCACAATGCCGCCACCAGAACGAACAGCGGACCCATTGATCCCGGCGCGCATGCCACGCGTTTGCGGACGTGACGGAATCTGGATCTAATCACAAGCAGGCGGCCACCCGGAAAGAAGCTAAGTCAGCAGGCGAGCCAACTCTTTCAGGATGCACTTGTCCATCACAACCGACATCCCTGCACTCTCCGCTTTGGTTGCCGCTGCCTGATTTACCACGCCCTCCTGCATCCAGATGCAAGGCACGCCTTTGGCCAGGGCATCGTCAACCACTTCTGGAACGCGAGCAGGGCGTCGAAATACGTTGACAATGTCGACGGGATCGGGCACGTCGCGGAGACTCGGATACGCACGTTCCCCAAGCACTTCGGTCTCGTTGGGGTTGACTGGAATGATGCGGAACCCTTGCCGCTGAAGGAACCGAGAGACTCCAAAGCTCGGGCGGATCGGATTACTCGAGAGCCCGACCACGGCGATTGTTTTTGCTTCCCGAAGCAACCGCGCCATCTCTGCGTCGTTCATCATTTTCCGAATCCTTCTTCCCTTCACTCTCCATCTGAAGCAGCTTTTGAAAACGAGCGAATTCCGCTCTCGTCAAGGTACGATACGCACCCGGCTTAAGATCTCCCAGGTCCAGGAAGCCGATCCTGATGCGCTTCAGCTTCTCGACTAAGCGGCCAAAGTGCTTGAACATGATGCGAATCTGGTTTTGGCGGCCTTCGACCAGGCGCACTTCGTACCAGGGGTTCACACTCGGCTTGATCAGCTTGATATGGGCGGGGGCGGTTTTTCGCCCATGCATCGGGATCCCTCGCCGGAAGGAATCCTCCTGTTCCGATGTAAGTGGTCCGTTGACCTTCACGAGGTAGGTCTTTGTGACATGACTGGACGGAGAAAGCAGCCGATTGGCAAAGTCACCGTCGTTCGTTAGCAGCAGCAAGCCTTCGCTCGCGTAATCCAGGCGGCCCACCGGATACAGCCGTTCGTGAAAACCTTTGAAAAACGACATCACGGTCTGGCGGCCTTCAGGATCCCTGACCGTACTCACCACGTTCTTCGGTTTGTTGAACGCGAGATACAGGTGATGTTTCGGGACCCCGATCACCTGGCCGTCCACCTTGATCTTGTCCTTAGAGAGATCGGCCTTGGAGCCGAGTTCCGTTACGGTTGCGCCATTGACCGAAACTCTACCAGCCGTGATGAGCTCTTCCGCTTTACGCCGGCTCGCGATGCCTGCATGTGCCAGAATTTTTTGAAGTCGTTCTTCAGGCATGTGGCTCTGCGTGATCCTCATCCGCTGACGCAATTGTCTGGTCCGCGGATTCGACTGGAGAAGGCTCTTCCGGTGTCTCTCCTTCCGGCTCCGATTCCGTCTGCGCTTCTTCCGGTTCCCTCAGAGGGACCGGCTCTTCAGAGGCAGTCGCCTCCCCTTTCGCTTCGGCAGCTGATGTTGGCTCGGGTGCGGCACTAACCTCTTCGTCCGTTAATGCCATGCGGCCGAGTTCTTCAAATTCCTTCAGCGTCGGCAATTCCGCTAATGAATCAAGGCCGAACTGAATCAGAAACTCGCGCGTGGTCTTGTACATCATCGGCTTCCCGAGCACGTTCTTGCGACCGGCTGTTGCGATGAGCCTGCGATCCAGAAGTGTTTTCAGCACGCCGGCACCCTGCACGCCGCGGATATCAAGGATTTCCGGTCCGGTGATCGGCTGCTTGTAAGCAATGACCGCGAGCGTCTCAAGCGCCGCCAGCGACAACTTCAATGGCGGCTGCAGCCGTTTGACGAAGCGCCGGATCGATTCGTGATACTCAGGCTTGGTGGACATCTTGTAACCACCCGCGAGTTCCCGGACGGCAAGTCCCCGTCCCGGCGCCGCGTATTCGGTCGCAAGTTGTGCCAGGATCTCTTGAACGACCGGAAGCGGCTGTTCCACGGCAGTTGCGATCTGTTCGGGCGTTAGTGGCTCGTCCGTGATGTAAATCGCTGCCTCGATGATGGCTTTCAACGCCAGCGATTCTGATGAGTCGGGGGCGGGTTCAGATACCGCTTCAGCGATCAGGACATCTTCGCCCTCTTGGAGTTCATCCGGCATGACCTCATCCATCGACACCTCATCCGAGAGCGCCTGATCGGTTTCGGCCTGATCCGTCATCGACGGCTCCAGCCCTGATTCAGTCTGTTCACCTTGCGGTTCGTCAGTCACGGGCTCGGCCACCGCGGGACTTTGCCCGTCTTCAACTACATCCATGCTCGTCAGCGATATTCCTGTTCGACCTCAGCATAGCTTTCCGGCGATTCTGTACTGGCGCCGAACTCGGGTCCGCGGCGCAGGCCGATATCTCCGAAGGCTTCGCCCTGCACGAGTTCGACATTATGTCGCTTCACGAGCTCGAGGATCGCCAGGAAGAGACAGATCATGGCGCGCTGGCTGCGCAACTCTTCGAAGAGGCGAGTTGCCGACAAGCCTTTGGAGCCGCGAGCTTTTCCGAGTTGCTCGTGGAGATATTGGATCATCTCGGGGACGCTAACGTCTTCCCGGCCAACTTCGTACGTCGGACGGCTTTTAGCGCGCGCGAGAACCGTCTCGAACGTGCGAACCAGATCATGAATGCCTACGGCTAAGCTCGGTCCCTCACCTTCAGACAGAAATTGCTCGATCTGCGGATTCGACCAGACCGCCTCTTCCACCAGGCGCTTTTGCTGGAGCATTTCGGCAGCGTTCTTGAACCGTTCGTGCTCGATCAGGCGCTCGACTAATTCCTGGCGCGGATCTTCTTCGGGCGAGATTTTCTCGAGCTCGGGATCGCGCGGCAGCAGCATCTTGCTTTTGATGTGGATGAGCGTCGCCGCCATGTACACGAAATCCGAACTCAATTCAATGTCAAGTTCGACAGCTTTACGCATGTACTCCAGATACTGCGCCGTAATCTTCGCAATGGGAATGTCGTAAATATTGACCTGTTGCTTGCGGATGAGATCGAGCAAAAGGTCGAGAGGGCCCTCGTATTGTTCCAGATGAAAATTGAGGGCCGACGACACTTGACTACACCATAACACGCAAAAATCAATACCTGGCCTGCGCAAAAAGGGCCGGTGCCGTGTCTTACAGATGCAGAAAGATTGGGAGGGAGAGAACGCATGGCGGACGGCAAACCGGTGGTGGTAATAACAGGAGCATCTGGCGGCGTGGGCCGTGCGACGGTCCGCGAATTCGCCCGCTGTGGCGCCCGGATCGCTTTGCTTTCGCGTGGTGTCGATCGGCTGAACGCGGCAAAGAGAGAAGTGGAAGATGCCGGCGGGCAGGCCCTGGTTGTACCGACAGACGTGGCCGACCCCAAGCAGGTAGAAGCGGCTGCGGAGAGAACCGAACGCGAGTTGGGGCCCATTGATATCTGGGTCAACAACGCCATGACAACGATCTTTTCCCGCTTCAACGAGATCCGTCCGGACGAGTATAAACGCGCCACGGAGGTCACGTATCTCGGTTGCGTCTACGGCACCATGTCAGCACTGAAACGGATGAAGTCGAGGAACAGGGGCACCATCATCCAGGTGGGTTCGGCTCTGGCCTATCGCTCTATCCCGTTACAGGCGCCTTACTGCGGGGCCAAACATGCAATTGTTGGGTTCACTGATTCGATCCGTTCCGAGCTGATTCACGACCGTAGCAATGTACAACTGACGATCGTTCACCTGCCCGGCTTGAACACTCCTCAATTCAGTTGGGGCCGGACGCACCTGCCGAATCACCCGCAGCCTGTTCCCCCCATTTTTCAACCCGAGGTGGCCGCGCGTGCGATCGTCTGGGCGTCCGGGCAAAGGAAACGGGAGGTCTGGGTCGGGTTGTCGACGTATAAGGCGATCATTGGCCAGCGGATAGCGCCCGGATTTGCCGATCGTTATCTGGCCAAACATGCTGTCGAGGGGCAGCAGATGCCCGACCTTATTTCACCGGACAGACCGGACAATCTCTTCGAAACCGTTCCCGGCGACCAATATGCAGCGCATGGAATTTTCGATGACCGTGCCAGGACGTGGAGCTTAACGGATAAACTTCAGCGCCATTGTCGCGGAATCCTCGCCGGTTTAGGTGCAGCTTCGACCGCGTACGCGGTTACACGTGGAATGAAGGGGAGGGATTGAGGGCAACTGGATCGAGCAGTTAGACGGCCCGGCCAACTTCCGCCCGAGTCGGCAGTTTCCAGTTCGGCCGGACGTAGTGGCACGTGTACCCGCTTGGAAATCGCTCCAGGTAGTCCTGATGTTCAGATTCAGCTTCCCAGAACGGGCCTGCCGGCGATATTTCAGTCACAACTTTGCCGGGCCAAAGACCGGAGGCTTCGACGTCGGCGATCGTTGCTTCGGCGATGCGCCGCTGTTCGTCGTTCGTGTAGAAAATGGCAGACCGGTAGCTGGATCCGCGATCGTTTCCCTGCCGGTTGGGCGTAGTCGGGTCGTGGATTTGAAAAAAGAATTCGAGGATTTGGCGGTAGCTGATCTTAGCAGGGTCGAAAACAATCTCGATGGCTTCGGCGTGATTGCCGTGGTTGCGGTAGGTCGCATTGGGAACGTCGCCGCCCGAATATCCAACGCGCGTCGAGATCACGCCGGGACGACGGCGCAGCAACTGCTGCATTCCCCAAAAGCATCCGCCCGCAAGTATTGCAGTTTCCTTTTCCATCTTTAGCTTTCCTCCCCTTGTTCAGACGCACTGAATAGCTTGCGGTACTCGCCGTACCCCTCCGCTTCCAGCTTGTCCACGGGGATGAAGCGCAAGGAAGCGGAATTGATGCAATACCGCAGACCACCTGTTGCCCGGGGCCCATCGGGGAAGACGTGCCCCAGGTGACTGTCGCCTCCGCTAGAGCGGACTTCCGTACGGATCATGCCGTGCGTCGTGTCCTTTTTCTCGAGTACGTTTTCGGGCTCAACCGGTTTGGTAAAACTTGGCCACCCGCAGCCGCTGTCGAATTTATCAAGCGACGTAAACAGCGGCTCACCCGAAACAATATCGACATACAGACCCGGTTGTTTGTGATTCCAATATTCGTTCTGAAAGGGGCGCTCGGTAGCGCTTTCCTGCGTTACCCTGTACTGCTCAGGAGAAAGGCGGGAAAGAGCCTCAGCATTCTTTTGGTACGTGGGCATGTCGTTCTCCTCCATTGGATTCGCGCCGGCCGCCCTGGTTGCATCACTAATAAGAATGTTCGGTTTCGCGGGTTATTCCACCGCTTTGATCCGCCGCTCCGCTTCCTGCTGGGAGGGTGCCGCCTCTTGCCGTATCTCGCGTTCTAGGAAGTAATTCAGCGCGGTTCTCAGGGCAGCAATCGCGGCCAGCTTTTCGATGTCGGTCCAGGTTGGGGTGACCGCCGTATTGAGAATGTCGGCGGCTAACTCAAATTCGAGCGCTACCGCCAGCCATCGACCTAGTGTCAGCCGCACTTCATTCTTGGCGCTTGCTGGGGAACTGCGACGAAAAAAGATTCGAGCTGCTTTGATCGTTGCCTCGAGGGCGGCGACCCCTATGATTAATGCCGCCGCAAATTCGACACCCCGCGCGATCGCCTCAATGACAAATTTCGCGCCCTCAACCCACGAAGTCATGCTGATCGATCAGTCTCGGACAGGGCTGAACTCTTCAATGGGCTCAACCGTTATACGATAACGGTAGCCTTTCATACCTTTTAAGCATAGACGGACAGGTCCTTACGGACGAACCAGCTTCGGCCTTCCAACGCGAACGGAGACCCCGGGCGAAAAGTGGATCAGCGGTCGTCCGCTTGGAACGGGAACACCGGAATATTCAATGACGTTTTGTTCCAGTTGCAGCGCATCTGCGGATTCCAACGGCCAGGGAGGATGGTCCACTTGAGCAAAAGCCAGTCTGCCTGCCAGCTTTGTGTACAACCGGAACCGCGCGGTTAGAAAGAGTTCCTGTTCTCCCGGCTGAATTGCTGAATTGCGCACGATCACGGCATGCGCCCGGCCTCGGAGGAAGTGACGTTCGCTCGCGTACTCGATCTTCTTACCCGTCTGCCGGACCCGCATGCTTGCCCAGCGGTACGGGAGCCCATACGATAGCCGCGCACCCAAAACGGCGAGAATACGGCCAGCCTCCAGTGTGAAGAACCAGATGCCGCGTTCGCCATCGGGACCACGGACGTACGTTCGTACATTCATCTCGGGGAATCGCGAGATCCACGGAACGGGGGGACATAGAGGCGGCCGCAAATCAGTCAGGAGAAAAGGAGTGAGCCCGATCCACGCCGCACCGTCGAAGGTATCAAGTTCCAACCCGGGCGGCAGGAGTCGCCTGATCACGTCGGCTTCGTAACGCCAATGAAGAAATGTCAGCGAGTCCCAGCGTTGATACATGACAGGCCACTTAACCGGGACTGGAGGGTGTTCACTAAGTGACTGAAGAGGCAAGGTAACGGTCTCTAACGCACGGGTGCGGCTTCTTATACCTACAGTTTCAACCATCAACAAGGAAGCTCGTCTGCACGTGCCTGCGCACAATAGGACTGTGCGCGAGGTTCTTGCCGTGGAACACCTGACCAAACGCTACGGCGAGACGCTCGCCGTGGACGACATCTCGTTCCACGTTGCCCCCAACGAAATCGTTGGTCTTCTCGGGCCCAATGGCGCCGGAAAGACCACGACCATCAGCATGATCCTCGGAGTGCTCGAACCTACAAAGGGACAAGTTGCAATCACAGGCATCGATCTGGCGCAGAACCGGAAAGCCGCGTTGGAGAAAGCAAACTTCTCAGCCGTTTATGCGCCCCTTCCTGGCAATTTAACGGTCTTCGAGAATCTCCGGGTCTTTGGACTGCTTTATGGAGTCCAGAATCTGCTTAGTCGGATCGACGAACTTCTCGGCGAATTCGACCTTCGCCGTTTCCGGGACACGAAATGCGGACTGTTGTCCTCGGGCGAGCAAACGCGCGTTTCGCTTGCAAAGGCGATGCTCAACAAGCCGCAACTCCTGCTCCTTGACGAACCGACAGCCTCACTGGACCCGGCAACCGCACGTGACGTGCGGGTCCAGATCCGGCGTCTGGTTAGCTCGGGGAAAGGTGGCGTACTCTGGACGTCGCACAACATGTACGAAGTCGAGGAGGTTTGCGACCGTGTGCTGTTGCTGTCGCGGGGCACGATTCTGCTCGAAGGCGACCCGCGCGCGTTACCGGCAAAGCACGGCAAGCAAAATCTCGAAGAATTGTTCGTCGCAGTCGCCCGGGAACGATCGGGCGTGGAAGCAATCTGATGGTTTCTTCCCGCACTGCGGCAATTGTGCTGCGTCAGTTCTACCTTATGCGGGGCAGTGCCGCCCGCGTGCTGCCGCTGTTCGCCTGGGTCGCGATTGACATCATCCTTTGGGGATTTATGTCCAGGTACCTGAACAGCATCAGCGCACCGCGACTCAACTTCGTCCCTTCCCTGCTCGGAGCGGTGCTCCTGTGGGACTTTCTTGGACGCGTGATGTTCGGGGTAACGACCGCATTCCTCGAAGATGTCTGGTCGCGCAACTTCCTGAACTTCTTTGCGAGCCCGATGACCGTAGCGGACTACGTCGCCGGACTTGTACTCTCGAGCATCCTGACGAGTTTCATCGGGCTCGTCGTCATGGTGCTACTTGCAAGCGCCATCTTTGGCCTTTCGATGTTCAGCTACGGCCTCGCGCTGGTGCCATTCATCCTGGTCCTGTTCCTGTTTGGAATCGCCATGGGCATCTTCGCGACTTCGATCGTCCTGCGGCTGGGACCTGCGGCCGAGTGGTTTATCTGGCCGCTACCCGCTCTGATATCGCCCTTCGTGAGCGTGTTCTATCCGCTCTCGACCCTGCCGCAGTGGATGCAGTGGACGGCACGGTTGCTGCCGCCCTCTTACGTGTTTGAAAGTCTGCGCGCGACCGTCAACGGTCAAGGTCCCTGGTGGACCGGGCTCGCGCTCAGCGTGGTCCTGGCGCTGCTTTACATAGCGCTCGCCGCGATCACCTTCGCCCGCGTGTTCCGGCTCGCGGTTCGAACCGGCCTGATCGCGCGTTATAGTGCCGAGACGGTGAGCTAAGCGTCCAGTAGAGTGTTGATGCTCAGCGTTCGCTGGCCCTC
>Ga0308176_10000316_pt1 | contig 31915 bp, 26 predicted proteins | sample PhyCR2_3_FD_203890 | JGI IMG/M metagenome (GOLD analysis project Ga0308176, IMG submission 203890) | Soil microbial communities from UC Gill Tract Community Farm, Albany, California, United States - DLSLS.C.R2 | ecosystem: Environmental > Terrestrial > Soil > Agricultural land | place: USA... | reverse complement strand
AACGAGCATTGTGTTTGCAGCCAACAAGAACAAAATTGTTGACCTCTACGGCGACCAGAAAAGCGATGTGGGCAACCGCTGGTTTATTGGTCAGCCCATTGGCGTGATTTACGATTACAAATTGGTAGGCGTTTGGCAGGCTGGCGAAGATCCTTCAAAATGGGACCCCGGCGCCAAGCCCGGCGACCTGAAATTTGCCGACATCAACGGCGATGGAAAAATTACGTCTGACGACAAAGTAATTCAAGGCCAAACAACACCCAAATGGTCAGGCGGATTGACGAATACTTTCCACTACAAAAATTTCCACCTTAACGTTTTCATTCAAACCTTCCAGGGTGCGTTGAAAAACAACGTAACGCTGACGTATGCTGATGAAGCAGGGCGCATGAATATTCCCGTTGCTACGGGCTATTGGACGGCCGCAAACAAAAGCCAGACAAGACCTTCGCTGGCTTATACCAACACGAGAGGTTACGGCTATCCTTCCGACAACAGCTTCACGCGGATCAAAGACGTGACCCTGAGCTATGTGTTCTCGCAAGGCTTACTGGACAAATTAAAATTGAGCAGCCTGACGATTTATGCCAGCGGCAGAAACCTGCACACGTTCACAAAATGGATTGGCTGGGACCCGGAGAACAACTACTCCTTCCGTGGTTCGGGCGACTGGACAAACAACTATCCGCTCACCCGTGAAATTGTGTTCGGAATGAACGTAGCACTCCGTTAATTGACTCATTAAACTCGTTTGAAAATGAAAAAGAAACTCATCATATTTATCGGCATCTGCGTAAGCCTGCCGCTGTTTTTCTCCTGCAAGAAGAACTTTCTGAAAGAAGATGTTTACTCTTCCCTGGCGCCGGAAACACTCGGCGATTCGTTGGGAATTGATGCTTCAATCATCGGCTTGTACAATCACCTCAGCACGTTCTTTAGCAAAAGCGATGCGCAGGGCTGGCCAAGCGTATGGCACGCCGGAACCGATGTGGCCTTTGTGCCGCCTTCGCAAAAGCAAGGCATCGAAGTGCCCTACTACGATTACACACAATTGAACTCAACCGACGGCGCCGCTTCCTTTACATGGGGCTGGGCCTACCGGATGATCAGCAATGCCAACATCATCATCAAAAACGCAGATGCGGTTGCCGGCGTAACGGCTGCTACAAAAGCCAGCTTCGGCGCCGAAGCCCGTTTCTTCAGAGCCTATGCGTACAACACGCTGGCGACTTTGTTCGGCAAAGTGCCTTTGGTTACCGAACCTACCACAACGCCCAAAACCAATTACACGCGGAACTCTTTGGATGAAGTCAACAATTTGATCATCCAGGACCTGACGTTCGCAGTAGCCAATCTTTCCGACGTGGGTGGCTTTGGCTCAAAAACAAACGCCGACGGTAAGCCCGCAGCAAGAGCCAACAAATGGCAGGCGGCGCAACTGTTGGCCGAAGTTTATTTGCGTGCCAACAAACCTGATTTGGCTGAGCAACAAACGGCATCCATTATTAACAGCGGAAAATTTGCGTTGACAAATGCCCGTTACGGCATACGGGCCGGCCAGCCGGGTGATCCTTTTTCCGACATGTTCATTTACGGCAACGAAAGAAGATATCAGGGCAACAAAGAAGCCATCTGGGTACTGGAAGAAGAAAACATCAATACCGTTCCCGGTGGCTACACCGGTGCGCCACAACAACGCCGCAATTGGGGCGCTGCTTATTACCAGGTGACGGATGTGGACAAGAACGATCCGACCAAAACCGTCACCATGAACATTGCTGATTCGCTTGGTGGCAGGGGCATTGCCCGCATGAGGTTGACCGATTGGGTTGTGTACGGACTGTATGAGAACAACGACATGCGCAACTCGCAATACAACATTCGCCGGAAATATTATTACAACAACACGCAGGGAAAGAATTACGGACTGCAAGTGCCTTATACGGGTCCTGACACTTTGTTCAAGATTGCGCCGAACACCACCAAATGGTACGACTTTATTGCCAACAATACCGATGGGACCTTTGGCTTTGCCATGACCAAAGATTTTATTTTGATGCGTTTGGGCGAGACTTATTTGCTGCAAGCCGAAGCACAATTCAAGCAAGGAAAACTGGCTGAAGCCGCGGCTTCCATTAACGCATTGCGAACAAGAGCGGGTGCTTCGCAAGTAACCGCAGCGCAAATCAATCTTGATTTTATTTTGGACGAAAGAGCAAGGGAATTGCTGGCCGAAGAAAACCGCCGCATGACGCTGATGCGCACCGGCACCTTGGTTACCCGCACGCAGGCTTACAACAAGCAAACCATCAATCCGGTGGTAGGCTTAACCAACAAAAACCTTTTACTGCCCATACCGCAATCAGAGATTGATTTGAACAAGGACGCAGTGCTGGAGCAGAACCCGGGATATTGATTTGTTTTTTCTCACAGAGCAGCCAAAGGCCGGTGAAGCACAGGCTGAACCGGCCTTTAATTTTTGAATGACTTGCAGGTAAAAAACTTTACCTCTCACTGATCAAGCCAAAGAAGATATGCGACGTATGAAAATTTCAATGCTGGCCGCAAGCTTTTTTTTGTTTTTACAGTTAACAGCGCAAACGCCGAAACACAGTTTTTCTTTGGGCGATTCAACCTTTTTGCTGGACGCCAAACCCTTCCAGATTATTTCGGGTGAAATGCATTATCCGCGGGTGCCGCGGGAGGCCTGGCGGCAACGAATGAAAATGGCAAAGGCCATGGGTTTGAACACCATCGGTACCTATGTTTTCTGGAACCTGCACGAACCGCAAAAAGGCAAATTTGATTTCTCCGGCAACAACGATATTGCCGCCTTTGTAAAAACCGCACAAGAAGAAGGACTGTGGGCGATCCTTCGCCCCAGTCCTTATGTATGCGCCGAGTGGGAATTTGGCGGTTATCCCTATTGGTTGCAAAACGAAAAAGGATTAATCGTCCGAAGCAAAGAGCCGCAATATTTAAAAGAATACCGCGACTATATTTTGCAAGTGGGCAAGCAACTGGCGCCTTTGCAAATCAATCACGGCGGCAATATTTTAATGGTGCAAATTGAAAACGAATACGGCTCCTACGGAAGCGATAAAGAATATCTTGACATCAATCGCAAGCTTTTCCAGGAAGCTGGCTTTGACGGTTTGCTTTATACCTGCGACCCTGCACCCGATTTGGTGAAAGGACATTTACCGGGTCTGTTGCCGGCCGTCAACGGTCTTGATAAACCAACGCAAGTAAAAGAACTCATTCGCAAAAATCATGGAGGCAAAGGGCCGTTCTTTATAGCCGAATGGTACCCTGCGTGGTTCGATTGGTGGGGAACAAAGCACCACACCGTTCCCGCAGAGAAATACGTTCCCGCATTGGACAGCGTTTTGTCGGCAGGGATCTCCATCAACATGTACATGTTCCACGGCGGTACCACAAGAGGCTTTATGAACGGGGCTAATTACAACGATAGAAATCCGTACGAACCGCAAATCAGCAGTTACGATTACGATGCGCCGCTTGACGAAGCGGGAAATGCAACAGTCAAGTTCATGCAGTTTCGCGTCGTGCTTGAAAAGCATTTGCAGGCAGGCGAGGTGTTGCCTCCGGTGCCTGCAACAAAACCCGCGATTGCTATTCCCTCTATTCAATTTAGCAACGCAACAAGCCTCTTTGATGCGCTGCCGAAAGCAAAATCAAATGAAACACCGTTGACGTTTGAAGATTTGAACCAAGCCTATGGATTCGTGTTGTACCGCTCCATGATTGACGGTGGAAAAGAAGGCGTTTTGAAAATAAAAGACCTTCGCGATTACGGCCTTGTCTTTATCAACGGGAAACGGGCAGGCGTGTTGGATAGACGATTAAAGCAGGACAGCCTTTTACTCAACCTTCCAAAAGGCAAAGTAAGATTGGATATATTGGTGGAGAATTTAGGCCGCATCAACTTCGGCCCTTATTTGTTGAAAAATAAAAAAGGCATTACGGAAAGTGTACGTTTCAATGGAGGTGAAATAAAGGGTTGGCAAATGTTTTCGCTGCCTTTTGAAAATGTAACATTGTTTTCGGGTAAATCGAGCCAGGCGGTAACCGATGCTCCCGTACTTAAACGCGGAAGTTTTGACTTGCAAACCATTGGCGACACGTATCTGGACATGCGCAGTTGGGGGAAGGGAAGCGCTTGGATCAACGGTCACAACCTTGGCCGTTACTGGAGCATTGGCCCGCAGCAAACACTTTATGTACCGGCCGAGTGGCTACGAAAAGGCAAAAACGAGATCGTTGTTTTGGAATTGCTGAAGCCGACGCAGAACGAATTAAAAAGCCTTGCAAGGCCCATTTTAAATCAGCTTAATTTGCCCGCAGGCAACAGCGCCAAGTAAAACCAAAAAACCAGTTGATCCAATGATAAAAACGATTAGTAGAACCCTTCTTTGCAGCCTTTGCATTTTGTGTTTGTTGATTTGTTTTGCTTCTTGTTCAAGTCAAAAAATAGCAACATCAGAAAACAGCTTGCCGAACGCTTTCATTGAAAAGACTTTTAGCGAAGCAGCAGCACAATACGAAGTGCTGATGAAGGACCTGCCGCCGGAACGTTTCCCCAAAACTTTTCATCCAGCAACCGGCAAATTGGAAACATCCGGTTCCGATTGGTGGTGCAGCGGTTTTTATCCCGGCACTCTACTCAATTTGTACGAGCAAACCAAAGACGAAAAATTGTTGGCCGAAGCAAAGCGCATGTTGGCCTTGCTGGAAAAAGAAAAAACCAACACGCATACGCACGACCTTGGCTTTATGATGTATTGCAGCTTTGGCAACGCAAACAAAATTGCACCGAAGCCTGAGTACAACGACATCCTTCTTACCAGTGCCAAATCGCTTTCCACGCGGTTTAATCCAAAAGTGGGCTGCATCAAATCGTGGGATTCGAAGCCCTCTGATTTCCTTGTCATCATTGACAACATGATGAACCTTGAACTCCTGTTTTGGGCCACGCGTTATTCCGGTGATTCTTCGTTTTACAAGATTGCTGTGACACACGCCAACACAACGATGAAAAATCATTTTCGTCCCGACGGCAGTTCTTACCACGTGGTGAATTACAATCCCGAAACCGGCGGCGTGCAACAAAAGAAAACCGCGCAAGGCTATAGCAACGAATCGGCGTGGGCACGCGGGCAAGCCTGGGGCTTGTACGGTTATACAGTGATGTACCGCGAGACAAAGGATAAAAAATATTTAGATCAGGCCGAAAAAATTGCAAGCTTCATTTTGAACAATCCAAACCTGCCGGCTGATAAAATTCCTTACTGGGATTTCAACGCGCCGGACATGCCAAACGCCTTGCGAGATGCATCAGCAGCAGCCATTATGGCCTCTGCTTTTTTGGAATTAAGCGCTTACGCAGACAAGAAGGACAGCCGTAACTATTTTGCCGTTGCCGAAACCATCTTGCACAATTTATCCAACCCGCCGTACAAAGCGGCGCAAGGCGCAAACGGCGGCTTTCTTTTGCAGCATTGCGTGGGTCACATGCCCAACAAAACCGAGGTTGACGTGCCGTTGACCTATGCCGATTATTACTACGTGGAAGCCTTGCAGCGATACAAGAAGATGAAGGAGGGAAATGCTGTTTTCAAAAATTAAAAGAAAAGCCCATATACGTTTTAAAAGCAGAATGCAATAATGAAATACCTAAGCTCTGTTTTATTGCTTTGTTTGATTGTTACGGCGCAGGCAACTGCGCAACAAAAAAAGACCGCAGTTGTTTCCGACAGGCAAACATGGCTCGGCTATTTGGATAAAGTGGCGCGGCCGGTGATGCAAAATTTAGCGGCGGACCAACTGAAAGAAAAGATGCCGGTTGTGTTATCGCCAAGCATTGACAACGCCGCAAGCCGCAGCAAGGTCATGTACCTCGAAGCCTTTGCACGAACCTTTAGCGGCATTGCGCCCTGGTTAAATTCTGAAGGCGGCACAAAAGAAGAAATCAGCCTGCGCAACCAATACCGCGAGTGGTCGGTGAAAGCCATCGCCAACGCGGTGAATCCTTCGGCAAAAGATTACTTGAAATGGGACGGTGGACAGCCGCTTGTTGACGCTTCTTTTCTTGCGCTTGGTTTGATTCGTTGTCCGTGGTTGTGGCAAAACCTTAACGACACACAAAGACAACAGGTCGTAACGGCTTTCCTCACCACCCGCAACACGGTCCCGGTTTATTCAAACTGGCTTCTTTTTTCAGGCATGATTGAGGCCTTCTTTTGCCGCTACAATCTTCCTTATGATGCCGTTCGAATGGATTACGGCATCCGCGAATTTTCGCAGCACTGGTACACCGGCGACGGCATGTTTTCCGACGGCATGAACTTTCATCTTGACTATTACAACAGCTACGTCATTCAACCTTTTCTGGCCGTCATTCTGGAGACGATAAAACAAAAAAGCAACGCTTATAATTTCTTTCTTCCGTCCTTCGAAAGAATCGCCAAACGCTACGCAGAAATCCAGGAGAGATTGATTAACGCAGACGGAAGCTTTCCTGTTCTTGGCCGTTCGATTGTTTACCGCGGCGGCGCTTTTCATCACTTAGCCGACGAAGCCTTGCGGAAAGAATTACCGGCATCGCTTCATCCTGCACAAGTGAGAAGCGCTTTGACGGCGGTGATAAAAAAGACGCTTGGTTCTTCAAGTTTTGATGCGGTAGGCTGGCTCGCCATTGGTCTTAGCGGAAAGCAACCGGCAATTGCCGACGTTTACATCACAACCGGCAGTCTTTACTTGTGCTCGGAAATTTTTCTGCCTTTGGGCTTGGCGGAGAATGATGAATTCTGGTCTTCGCCCGCCGAACCGTGGACCGCGGTAAAAGCCTGGAGCGGTGAATATCTTCCGGCTGATCATGCACTCGACATTCATCTTTAATCTTTATGTTTTAAAATGCGAAATCAAAGTTTTTGCCTGCTGTTCTTTGCCCTGCTTTTTTTGAAAGAAGTTTATGCGCAGGCACCGCTCATTACGGCCGTTCCCGCACGCAGAACCGTTAGTTTAAACGGACAGTGGCAATACATCGTTGATCCATACGAAACCGGCTTTTACGATTACCGTTTTAAAGAACGCCGCGAGAACGACCGCGAGGCGTATTGGAACACCGATGTGCAAGTGAATAAAACAGACCGCAAAGAACACGGCTACATTGACAAGTACAGTTTGCAAGTACCCGGCGACTGGAACTCGCAAGCGCCGCAGTTTTTATATTACGAAGGAACGGTGTGGTACAAGAAATCTTTTGACTTTCAAAAATCGTCTGCAACCGACCGTGTCTTTCTTTATTTCGGCGCGGTTAATTACAGGGCCGATGTTTACCTGAATGGAAAGAAACTGGGCGCACACATCGGCGGCTTTACGCCTTTTGATTTTGAAATTCCTGATTCCGTTTTAAAAGCAAAGAACAATTTTCTCGTTGTAAAAGTTGACAACAAACGCGGCACAGAAGAAGTGCCGACCGTAAACACCGATTGGTGGAATTACGGCGGCATCACCCGCGACGTATCGTTGATTGAAGTGCCGCAGGCTTTTGTTCAGGATTATTCCATTCATTTAAAGAAGCCAGCAGCGGGAGCAAAGCCATCCACGAAAAACGCAGCCGTTGAAGGATGGGTGAAAGTGAATGGACAAGCAAGCGGCAACGTCACTGTTGAAATACCGGAACTAAAAGTGAAAAAATCTTTCGCCGTTGTTGATTCTGTTGTACGATTTGAATTGCTTCTCCCCACGGTCCAATTGTGGTCTCCCGAAAATCCAAAGTTGTACGACATAAATATTTCAACAACTTCCGATAATGTAAAAGACAAAATTGGTTTTCGAACCGTTGAAGCCTACGGCAAGAAAGTGTTGTTGAACGGCGAACCGATCTTCATGCGCGGTATTTCTATTCACGGCGAAATAGCGCAACAAATTCGAAGAGCGTACAGCAAAGAAGACGCAAAACAACTATTTGGCGAGGCAAAAGAACTCGGTTGCAACATGGTGCGGCTGGCGCATTATCCGCACGACGAGGTCATGACGCGAATGGCCGATTCACTCGGCTTTTTGGTGTGGTCCGAAATCCCGGTTTACTGGACCATTGATTTTGGAAACAAAGACGTTTACCGCAAAGCGGAAAAGCAACTAACCGAAATGATTACCCGCGACCGCAACCGCGCCAGCATCATCATTTGGAGCGTGGGCAACGAAACGCCAATCAGTCCGGTACGCACGGACTTTATGCACAATCTTATTTCCGCTGCGAAAGCATTGGACAGTACACGAATGATTTCAGCGGCCTTGGAAGTGAATTACAATTCCGGCAAAAACCTTAATCTCATTGACGATCCACTTGGGCAATACGTTGACCTCGTGGCCTTCAATGAATATCTCGGTTGGTACGGTGGTTTGCCCAGCAATTGCCGCACAACAAACTGGGGCACGCCTTACGACAAGCCGCTCTTTATCAGCGAAACCGGCGCCGGCGCAAAAGCCGGTTTTCACGCCGATTCCATGACCATCTTTAGTGAAGAATACCAGGAATGGTATTACAAAGAACAAACGTCTATGCTGCAACGAATGCCGGAAAATTTCGTCGGCATTTCGCCTTGGGTACTTGCGGACTTTCGTTCGCCCAAACGGAACAACCCGGTATTTCAGGAAGGCTGGAACCGCAAAGGTTTGTTCAGCAACGATGGCAAAAAGAAAAAGGCTTTTTATGTGTTGAAAGCTTATTATGAGCAGATGAGAAGCAAGCATTAGCATGAACGAAAGTGAGCCAGAAAGTGAGCACAAAAGACTTCGAATTCTTACACAAACAAGCACCGGCGCAATTCCCGGTGCTTTCTTTTTGCACTATTAAAGACAATTGCCCTGGAGAATAAACATATGGTTGAGGAAGCCAAAATTTCTAAATAACTTTCGATATCCTTTTGATTATTTTTGTTTACTTTCGGTTTTAAAGAAATAGTTTGAAATCGAAGACGCCTGAAGTCATTAATCCCAACACAACAAACCCAAGCCTGTGACTGCTACGCAAAGACGGGACAAAATACTGGAGCTAATTAAAGAAGACGGATCGGCCAAAGTGGTTGACCTCGCCAAAATATTTAAGGTAACAGAAGTCACCATTCGACAGGATTTGGAAAAGCTGGACAAGGATGGCCTGGTAGTACGGGAACACGGCGGCGCTTTTTTAAAAAACATCGAGGACCAGGTTCGGAAGTTTTCGCTGGCAAACCAGGTGAACATTGAGAAAAAAGAGCGCATTGCGCAAAAGTGTTTGGAGTTCATTGAAAGCGGCGACAGCATCATTCTTGATTCGGGTTCAACCACCACGGAGATTGCAAAAAAGCTAAAAGGTTTTAAGAACCTCCGAGTTATTACAAACGCACTGAACATTGCCATGATGCTGGGCACGGAGCCAGGCATTGAACTGGTGGTAACCGGCGGAGAATTTAAGCCGCCGACCCTTTCGTTAACGGGCCAAAAGGCCGCCGATTTTTTTAACGGCATCAGCGTACAAAAACTTTTTTTGGCCACGGCCGGCATCTCTTTAAAAGCGGGCTTAACCTATCCAAGCATCAGCGACCTGGTAGTGAAAAAAGCCATGATTGACGCGGCCGATACAACGTACCTGGTAGCCGATTCTACCAAAATCGGCAAGAGTTCTTTTGCCAGTTTGGGAGCGCTTTCGCTCATCAACTATATTATCACAGACGAAGGCATCGAAGAGAAGCACAAGCAACTTTTCAGCGACAACGAAATTGAATTAATCATAGCAGCAAGCTAACCGCGACCAACAAGGATTACATGAGCAACAAAACAGTAGCCAACGCAAGCCTCGGTGTCATCATCGGAAACCGTGATTTCTTCCCCGATAAACTAGTCGGTGAATGCCGTTCGGATTTGGTAACCGCTTTTCAAAAGGCAGGCATTACGCCAATTGTGCTGGCGGAAAACGAAACGAAACTGGGCGGCGTGGAGACCTTTCAGGAAGCGCAAAAATGCGCGGCCCTGTTTAAAAAACACGCGGCTGAAATCATCGGCGTTTTGGTGGTGCTTCCCAATTTTGGAGATGAGAAAGGCGTAGCAGAAACACTAAAGCTTGCGGGCTTAAACGTTCCTGTTTTGGTGCAGGCTTATCCTGATGATTTGGACAAGATGGACGTTGCCAGAAGGAGAGATGCCTGGTGCGGAAAGATCTCGGTGTGCAACAATCTTTATCAATACGGCATCAGGTTTTCACTCACAACCAAACACGTCGTGCATCCCTCGGATGAAAGCTTTGCCGCAGACCTGAGGAACTTTGTTGCGGTTTGCCGCGTTGTGAAAGGCTTGCGCAACGTACGCATTGGTGCGGTGGGCGCAAGGCCAGGAGCTTTCAACACCGTTCGATACAGCGAAAAAATTTTACAGCGGCACGGCATCTCTGTTGTTACCATTGACCTCTCGCACATTTTGGGCGCTGCCAACAAATTGACGAAAGACGACGGCAGTGTGAAAGAAAGATTGGATGTGATTAAAGCCTATTCGCCGACGGGCCGCACACCGGAAGACCGGTTGGTGCAGATCGCGAAGTTGGATGTGGTCCTGCACGACTTTATGCACGAACATGCGCTGGATGCCACAGCCATTCAATGCTGGACATCCCTGCAACAAAACTATGGCTGCAACGTGTGCACCAGCATGAGCATGATGAGTGAAAACATGTTGCCTAGTGCCTGCGAGGTAGACGTTACCGGTACACTCACCATGTATGCCATGCAACTGGCATCGGGTTCTCCAAGCGCATTGGTGGACTGGAACAACAACTATGCAAGCGACGAAGAAAAAGTGGTACTGTTTCACTGCGGCAACTGGGCCAAATCGTTTTTGCCTGACGTTGAAATGGCAACGGCGCCCATCCTCGGTACAACCGTGGGCGAAGAAAATACCTACGGCGCTTTGGCCGGCCGTACGCCGGCGTCGCCATTGACATACGGAAGAATCAGCACAGACGATACAAAAGGCATCATTAAGGCATACGTTGGTGAAGGAGCATTAACCGATGATGAACTAAATACGTTTGGCACAAGAGCGGTTGCGAAAATCAACAACCTTCAGGGTTTGATGAAGCACGTTTGCAAAACCGGTTTTGAACACCACGTAGTGATGAACGCTTCCAAAACAGCAAACATTCTGCAGGAGGCCTATGAAAATTACATGGGCTGGGAGGTGTATCGTCATGGCGCTGAGCAATGAGCAATCGGCAATTAGAAATCCCTGTTCACTATTGACCATTCACCATTCACTTTTTAGGCGATGGAAAAAGATCTCTACAAAAAATCAATCATCTACCGAAAGAAAATATTGAAGTACATCTTTCACGCAAACGCAGGCCATACCGGCGGCAGTTTGTCTTGCATTGATGTACTGAATGTGCTTTACAATCACGTGCTGAACGTAAGCCCTGAAAATTTTTCGTCGCCTAACCGCGACCGCTACATTCAAAGCAAAGGCCATTCGGTGGAAGCCTTGTTCGTGGTGCTGGCCGACAAAGGTTTCTTTCCCGAATCTGATTTGGAAACCCTGTGCAAATACGGCTCTCACTACATCGGCCACCCAACGAGAAAGGTAAAAGGTGTAGAGCAGAACACAGGTGCGCTGGGCCACGGCTTGCCCATCAGCGTGGGCACGGCCATTGCCGCAAAACTGGATAAAAAAAATTACCGAGTGTTTACTCTTTTGGGCGACGGTGAGTTGCCCGAAGGCTCTAATTGGGAAGCAGCGCTTACAGCCGCGCAATACAAACTCGATAACCTCTGCGCCATCATTGATTGCAACGGTTTACAAATTACAGGGCCTACATCGGAAGTCTGCAACACCAATCCCATTGACGCAAAATTTGAAAGCTTTGGATGGGCGGTGCGACACGTTGACGGCCATGATTTAGCCGCACTAGTGCAAGCATTTGATGCCTTGCCTTTCGCCGAAGGCAAGCCCAATCTTATAATTGCGCATACCGTAAAAGGCAAGGGCATTAGCTACATGGAGAACGCATTGAAATGGCACCACGGCGTTCCAACCGAACAACAATACGAAGATGCGTTGAACGAGTTGGACAACGCCATGATAACCGTACCAGATGATTTTTAAAACGGCTGTTAACGCAATAAAATGAGCACGACAGAAACAATTGTAGAAAATAAAAAAGGGCCCGCAAAAGCAAACCTGGAAGTGTTCTCTGCTACGCTTCAGGCGTTGGCGGAAAATGACCGCGGCATTCTTGTCGTGACAAGCGATTCGCGGGGTTCGGGCAAGCTCGTTCCGTTTGGACAAAAGTTTCCGGAGCAACACATTGAAGTGGGCATTGCCGAACAAAACCTTGTTGGCGTAGCAGCGGGTTTAGCATCCACGGGTAAGAAAGTGTTTGCTGTTTCTCCCGCATGTTTTTTAACGGCGCGGGCATTGGAGCAAATTAAAAACGATGTGGCTTATTCCGACAATCCGGTAAAGCTGATTGGCATTAGTGCCGGTGTGAGCTACGGCGCCCTTGGATCAACCCACCACAGCCTGCACGACTTCGCGGTTTTGCGGGCCATCAACAACATTATCCTGGTGGCGCCGGCCGATAATTTTGAAACCGAACAAGCCATTAAAAAGGCAGCGACCATCAATGCGCCTTTCTATCTGCGCTTTGGTAAGAAGAACATGCCTTTGTTGAAAGAAGCAAACGAAAGCGATTTTGAGTTTGGCAAAGGAAGAATCATCAAAGAAGGGGAAGAGATCATTTTCATTGCAACCGGTGAAACAGTTTATCCCGCTCTGCAAGCTGCGAACAAATTGGAAAGGGAAAATAATCTTACGGCGACGGTCATCAGCATGCACACCATCAAACCACTGGACTATCAACTGTTGAAAAATGTTGCCGATTCAGGCAAGCCAATCATAACAATAGAAGAACACAGCGTTTGCGGCGGACTGGGTGAAGCCTGCGCTTCTTTTCTGTTGCAACAAGGCCATCGCAACCGTTTTAAAATTATGGGCATTCCGGATGAATACACCGTAACCGGTTCGCAGACGGAAATTTTTAACCATTACAGTTTATCAGAAAGCGGGATAGTGCAGGAGGCTTTAACGCTGTTGAAGGGATAATTTAAACACGAATTATTACACGAAAGACGCGAATTACATGAATTGAAAAGTTTGCGTGACGTGAATATCACAAGATTTCAATACCCCAATATCTCAACAACGATGCTGTATGAATAAAAAATATTTCTTCAAACGAATTTCATTCTTGCTACTGCTGCCTGCATTCTTTTTCGTGCAGTCCTGCAAGAACAATTCATCTGCCAACAAGCCCAAAAAAATGGCGGTGATTGTTTCTACGCTCAACAATCCCTGGTTCGTTTTTCTTGCCGAAAAGGCTTCGGCGAAAGCCAAAGAACTGGGTTATGAAACAAAAATTTTTGATTCGCAAAACAACACGGCGCTAGAAACGGATCATTTTGAAAACGCCATTGCTTCCGGTTATGGCGCTATCTTATTCAACCCAACCGATGCCGAAGGTTCGGTGGTGAATGTGCAGAAAGCAAAGGCGGCCGGCGTTCCGGTTTTCTGCATGGACAGGGAAGTAAATTCAACCGATGCCGCTACTTCGCAAATCCTTTCCGACAGTTATTCGGGCTGCGTGGCGCTGGGAAAATATTTCGTGGAGAGGCTGAACAAGCAAGGCAAGTACGTGGAGTTGCTTGGCCTTGTTGGCGATAACAATACATGGAACCGTTCCAAAGGTTTTCACAGCGTGGTGGACAATTATCCCGGTTTGAAAATGGTAGCGCAACAGAGCGCCGATTTCGACCGCAACAAAGGAATGGAAGTACTGGAATCCGTTCTGCAGGCGCACCCCGATATTGACGCCGTTTTTTGCGGCAACGATGCGATGGCGATGGGCGCTTACCAGGCTTTGTTAGCTGCCGGTAAAGCCAACAAAGTAAAAGTCTTTGGCTTTGACGGTGCACCCGAAGTGGTGGAGTCAATCAAAGACGGAAAGATTGTGGCCACGGCCATGCAGTTTCCCGAAGTAATGGCCAATACCGCCGCTATTGACGCAGACCAATACCTGAAAGGCGGCCGCGATTTTCCGAAAAAAATGCCCGTGGCGGTTGAACTGGTGAACAAGGAAGACGTGAACGATTACGTTGCTTACGGCAAAAAGAATTAAGGATGAAGAAGAGCCTTAAATACATCATCACGATTGCCGTTATTCTTTTGGTTGCCTACAACTCGGTTTACTTTAAAAAGCTAAGCGAAGTAAAAGCAGCCAACAGCAGCAAGCAATTTGATGCCGTGGCTTACGCACAAAATTACTTGGTCAAAAAACTGCCGGTTGCTTTAAACAAAGCGATGGAAGTAAACGAGCTTACAACTTTGTTGCAGTCAAATCCGAAGGAAGCCTTTGAGAAATATTCCCATGCGCTGGGCATCGGCAACATTCGTTTCTTTTTGGTAAAAGGCCGGGGCGAGATTACAAAAGTTGAAGACGATGCAACTTTTGTTTTGGTGAAGAACGACAGCGCAAGCCAGGTGATTAAAATCGCCACCGAATACGTTTTCGGCAATGCGATCCGTGATGCGTCGGGACTGATAAACATCAATGAATTCAACAACACGATGGACTTCAACAACGTTTCGGCCGAGATCAATAAAATCATTCGCAGAGACGTGTTGCCGCCGTTTAAAGCCAGTGCAAAAAAGGGCGATGTGGTGGAATTTACCGGTGCCGTTGAATTAAATGCAGCGCATTTGAAATTGGACAATATTGAAGTAGTGCCGGTGAGTTTGAAGATTGTGAATCGTTGATAGAACACAGATGTTACTGATGCAACGGATTTGCGCAAATTATCCGTGAACATCTGTTCAATCCGTGTCATCCGTGTTCTATTTGCTCAATGGCGATAGGAACGCACAAGAGAGTCCTTCGACATGCTCAGGATAAACTTCAACGAAAGTCCAATGGATGAATAGACGTCTGGTTAAAAAATAACAAGCCCGATAAATAAAAATTGAAACGCGGTTCAAAAGAACTACAAACCATAGACTACAAACCACAAACATCTTTTGTTAACGGTCGAAAACATAACCAAAAAATTTTCAGGCGTCACAGCGTTGGAGAACGTGTGCATGAACTTGCACCCCGGAAAAGTAAACGCCATCCTTGGCGAAAACGGCGCGGGCAAATCAACGCTGATGAAAATTCTTTCCGGTGTTTATGCCGATTATGAAGGGAGTATTTTTTACAACGGTGCACCGGTTGCGTTTTCCAATCCCAAAGAAGCGCAGGAAAAAGGCATTGCCATCATTCACCAGGAACTAAACCTCATACCTTACTTAACCGTCACCGAAAATATTTTTTTAGGCAGAGAAATCATCAACCGTTGGGGCTTTTTGAACAAGACCGAAATGTGCCGGCAGACAGAAATGCTTTTGAACAAACTGAGGTTGTACGTTGATGCCGATACGCTGGTTGCTGATTTAAAAGTAGGACAGCAGCAAGTGGTGGAAATTGCCAAAGCGCTGTTGGTGAAATCGGAAGTTATCATCATGGACGAACCCACATCGGCCATCAGCGAAAAAGAAGTGGAAGTATTGTTCGACATCATTCGCGAACTGAAAGCCGAAGGCAAAACCATTGTTTACATTTCACACAAACTTGACGAGCTTTTTAAAATTGCCGACCGCTTTGTTGTGTTGCGCGACGGCCGTTCGATTGAAGCCGGTGAAATGAAAGGCATGAGTCACGATGCGCTCGTTCAAAAGATGGTGGGGCGTGAAATAAAAATCATCCGCAAAAAAGAAGAGCAACGAGAGCAAACAACGCCGGCGTTAGCGGTCGAAAACCTTTGTTTGAAACATGCGGAAAGAAAAGGCGAAAACGTTTTAAAAAATATTTCTTTCACTGTTGACAAAGGCGAAATCCTTGGTGTGTTTGGATTGATGGGCGCAGGACGCACTGAGTTGTTGGAAACCTTGTTTGGCCTGCATCCAAAACGATCGGGTGGAAAGATTTGTGCTGACGGAAAAGAAGTGCAAATGACGTCGCCTTCCGATGCCATCAAAGCCGGTCTGGCACTGGTTCCCGAAGACCGCAAAAGAGACGGTCTGGTGTTGGGCATGGACGTTCGAAAAAACATCAGCCTTACCACACTTCGGCAAATGGAGAAAGCAGGCCTGCTTAACCAAAATAAAGAAACAGCACTCGCGAAAAAATACATTCGCGAACTGCAGATCAAAACTTCATCTGATAAACAAGCTGCAAAGAATTTAAGCGGCGGCAATCAGCAAAAAATTGTGTTGGCAAAATGGCTTGCCACCAACCCCAAAGTTTTGTTGCTCGACGAACCGACAAGAGGCATTGACGTCAATGCGAAGAATGAAATTTACAAGCTCATTTTGAGCCTGGCCGATGCCGGTTTGGGCATTGTTGTCGTGTCGTCGGAGTTGCCGGAGATACTGGCCGTCTCGGACCGCATTCTTGTTTTGACCGAAGGTGTTTTAGCCGCCGAAATTCCCGTTCAGCAGGCAACAGAAGACAGCATTTTAAAAGCCGCCATTCCGAAAACAATCTAACGCATGGAAGCCGTCATTAACATGGAAAAGCAAAGCGCCGTAAAAAAATACAGCCGTTCACTGATTAAGTTTCAATCACTGATTGCACTCTTCCTGTTATGCCTTGCCATCAGTTTGTTGTCTGATAAATTTTTAACGGCCACCAACGCCTGGAACGTGATGCGGCAGATTTCTGTGAACGTCTGCATCTCGGTGGGAATGACGTTGGTGGTGCTGACGGCAGGCATTGATTTATCCGTTGGTTCGGTATTAGCCTTGTGCGGCGCTGTTACAGCCGGCTTGCTGAAGAACGGCATCGAACTTCCGGCCAATAATTTGTTCATCGGTTTTACTTTGTTGGGAGCCATCGTTGCGGGTTTATTAATTGGCGCTTTGCTCGGCGTGTTTAACGGATGGACGATCACCAAATTCAAGGTGCCGCCTTTTGTGGCCACGCTGGCCATGCTTACCATTGCAAGAGGGCTTACGATGTTGTGGACGGGCGGTTATCCCATTTCCGCTTTCGGTGAAAATTTTGCATCCATCGGAACCGGTTGGTTGCTCGGTATTCCCGTGCCGGTTTGGCTTTCAGGAATCGTTGTTTTAATTGCCGTTGTGCTGACAAAAAAAACAAGGCTGGGACGATACATTTATGCAATTGGTGGCAACGAAAGTGCGGCCAAACTTTCGGGCATCAACGTCAATAAAATTAAGATTGCGGTTTACACTATTGCGGGTGCGCTGGCGGCCGTTGGTGGCATCATCGTTACCTCGCGTTTGGATTCGGCGCAGCCCAATGCCGGCGTTACCTACGAGTTGGATGCGATTGCGGCGGTGGTCATTGGCGGCACTTCGCTTTCGGGCGGCAGGGGAAGCATTTTGGGAACGGTACTTGGCGCCGTGATTATTGGCGTGTTGAACAACGGTTTGGTTCTTTTGAACGTATCACCTTTTTGGCAACAGGTGGTAAAAGGCGCAGTGATCTTGCTGGCGGTGATTATTGACAAGGCCAATACAAAGAATGAGTAAAGTCTTCTTATTTCCCCGCCATTTATGGCGGGGAAATACAGGATATTTTCGGGAGCTTTAGGCCAAGGTGCTTATTTGGCTAAAGCCTTCTCGTACTCTCTGATTCATCTCTTGCTCTAAAGAGCGAGGCAACACAAGTAGTCATAATAGCTGATAAAAAAAACATCTCGTTACATCAATCGTTTATCTGCGTGAACAACTCTTTTATACTTGCCATAGACCAAGGCACCAGCAGCACAAAAACAATCGTGTTTAATGCGGAAGGAAAAGCTGTCGCAAGGGCTTCTGAACCGTTAAAAACTTTTTTCAAAGAAGAGGGTTTTGTAGAACAAGACCCAGAAGACATTTATCGAAACGTATTGGTTTCGGTTGAAAAATGTTTGAATGAGTTTACCGCGAAAGGCTTCAGTATTGATGACATAAAAGCCTGCGGCATTTCCAATCAACGCGAGACCTTTGTGTTGTGGGACGAAGCCGGAAGACCTTTGCACAACGCCGTGGTGTGGCAATGCAAACGTTCGGTTTCTGTTTGCGAACGATTGAAAAAAGAAGGCTTGCAATCGCTTGTTCAATCCAAAACCGGTTTGCTCATTGATCCTTATTTCTCCGGCAGCAAAGTCGTTTGGTTGTACGAAAACAAAGCCGTCGTCAAAGAAGTTATTGACGGCGGCAAGGCTTATTTCGGTACCGTTGACAGTTGGCTTTTGTTCAAACTCACAGGAGGTAAAACTTATTTGACAGATTATACCAACGCTTCAAGGACTTTGTTTTTTAATCTCGCAGATTTATCGTGGGACAAAGAATTGTTGAATGCCTTTGCTCTCTCTAATTTGAATCTTCCAGATGCTCAAGCTTCTTCCTCGTTTTTTGGATACACTGATTTTAATGGCTTGTTGAATCAACCCGTTGCGATCACGGCGATGATTGGTGATTCGCATTCGGCGGCTTTTGGCGAAGGCTGTTTTGCTCCCGGTACGGCCAAGGCAACACTGGGCACGGGTTGTTCAATTTTAATGAATACAGGAGCAGAGTCAAAGGCTTCGAACAGCGGCATGGTGACAACCGTTTGCTGGAGCACCGAAGACCGCGTGGATTATGGGCTAGAAGGTGTGATTGTAAGTTGTGGCGCTACTATCGAGTGGTTGAAAAATGATTTGGGGCTGTTTGCCGACAGCAAGCAAACAGAAACAATAGCGAATGAGGTTGCCGATAACAACGGTGTTTACCTCGTGCCGGCCTTTAGTGGTTTGGGTGCGCCGCATTGGGACATGAAACGAAAAGCTTCGATTTCAGGATTAACCTTTGGCTGCAACAAGGCCCATATCGTTCGTGCAGCTTTGGAATCCATTCCTTATCAAATTAAAGACGTGGTGATGGCGATGGAAGCCGATGCGGATATTGAACTGCAACAACTAATGGTTGACGGTGGCATTACGTCCAACAGCTTTGTGCTGCGGTTTTTAGCAGATTTGTTGGGAAAGGCTGTTGCCCGCATTGACATGCCCGATGTTTCGGCCTTAGGTGCGGCCTACTTAGCCGGGTTGAAGGTTGGTGTTTACAAAGATTTAGAGCACTTGAAAACGCTTAACAGCGATAAGGTTTTTCTTCAACCGAACGACAACAAAAAAATAAAAGAATGGTACGCGGGCTGGCAAAAAGCTATTGGCAGCTATTGGCAACAGGAAAGCGCTTTACAGGGCTGTTGACATCTACCGGCTTGAGGTGAAAGAACGTGAAATACCAAAAACGGTTGAAACGGCGAGTGATTGGAACAAGGAATGAAAATAAAAAATTGAAAACAAAAATTGATGCAGGCAGTAACGATATATTTTCCAAAAAAACTAATTGTTGGTAGCGGTACGTTAAGTCAACTGAAAGATGAATTGTTGCGTGCCGGCGCAAAAAAAGTTTTGCTCGTAACCATTGAGCCGTTGCTGCCGCAATTGGAAGCGATTGTGCAGGAATTGAAAGTTGCTTCAATTGATGTTCAGCTTGACACAAGCATTGTGCAGGAGCCTTACTTCAGCGATTTTGAAAAGCTAGTGCAAAACGTTTCTTCGTTTAATCCTGATGTGGTTATTGGCATTGGCGGTGGTAGTGTGTTGGACGTTGCCAAACTGGTAGCAGCACAGTTAGGCAACGAACAAATCTTGCATGATTACGTCGGCATTGGTTTGTTGAAAGGCCGCAAAAAAAATTTGATCTGCATTCCCGCTACATCAGGGACGGGCAGCGAAGCTTCACCCAATGCCATTCTGGTGGATGACAGCGACGGTCAAAAGAAAGGCATCATCAGTCCTTATCTTGTTCCGGACATTGTGATTCTTGATCCGCGGCTCACGCTTTCTGTTCCGCCATCCATTACAGCGGCGACGGGCATTGATGCGCTCACGCATTGTCTTGAAGCCTATACCAACAAATTTGCGCACCCGCTCATTGATCTTTACGCACTTAAAGGCATGCAACTTATTGCCGCCAATATTGTGCAAGCTGTTCAGAACGGCAAGGATGAAAAAGCAAGAACCGAAGTAGCGCTGGGAAGTTTTTACGGCGGTGTGTGTCTGGGTCCCGTGAACACAGCAGCGGTGCATGCGCTGTCTTATCCTTTGGGTAGTTTATATCATTTGCCGCACGGGCTTTCCAATGCCTTGCTCTTGCCTTACGTGATGGAATTTAATTTGCAATCTTCGCCTTCTCGTTATGCCGATGTTGCTGTAGCTCTGGGTTGCAAAAGAGAGAATGATGATGCAACAACAGCAGAGAAAGGCGTTGAGAAAATAAAAGAATTGATTCGACAATGCGGTTTGCCGCTGCGCCTTCGCGAAGTAGATGTAAAAGAAGAAACGATTCCGCAAATGGCCGCCGATGCCATGAAGATTCAACGCTTGTTGAAGAACAACCCACGTGAGGTATCAGAAGGGGATGCCGTGAACATTTTTAAAGCAGCTTTTTAATGAAGAAGGAAAAAAAATACAGCGGTGTGGTGATTCCGGCGGTGACGCCTTTCAACGATAAATTTGAACTGGACATTACTGCCGTTGAACGCATGTTTGAGAACTTTCGGAAACACAACGTGATCCCTTTTATTCTTGGAACAACCGGCGAAGCGTCTTCTGTTCCTGCTGCCATGAAGAAAAATTTTTTTGAAGCAGCAGGAAGGTTAAAGCAAAGCGGTGATGTTTTATACGCCGGTATTTCATCCAACGTTTTTGAAGAATCGGTGGCAATGGCGAGACAAGCTTTTGATAACGGAGTTGATGTTGTTGTTGCCACATTGCCTTCATATTATGCTTTAACCAATGATGCCATGCTTCGCTATTTTGACGAACTGGCCGATGCCGTTAAGGGCCCGGTAATGATTTACAACATTCCCGCTACAACACACATGTCCATTCCCCTTCCGGTGATTGAGAAATTAAGCAGTCATCAAAACATTGTTGGTCTAAAAGATTCTGAACGCAATGAAGAGCGTCTCGATGAAGCGTTGCAACGTTGGAAAGACCGCGATGACTTCAGCTACTTTTTGGGTTGGGCGGCTAAATCTGCGCACGCTGTTTTGACCGGTGGCAATGGGCTGGTGCCTAGCACCGGAAACTTTCATCCGGGCTTGTACCGCAATTTGTTTGAAGCAGCAATAGAAGGCAACAAAGAGGAGGCTTTTGCGCTTCAAGAGCTATCAGATACTTTGGGCAATCTTTATCAACAAGGGCGAACTCTGGGTGAATCGTTGTGGGCACTAAAAGTGGTCATGAAAGAATTAAGCCTTTGCGAACCTGTTCTGCTTCCGCCACTTTACCCGCAACCGGGCGAAGAAGAAAAGCGATTGCAAGCTGCTTTTCACGAAATCATTACAAACGAAGAAATTATTTTGAATGAACGATAAACCCATTGTCGCCATTACCATGGGCGACCCGGCAAGCATCGGTCCGGAGATTGCCGTGAAAGCTTTGCTCGATAAAAAAATCACGGCCATCTGCAAGCCTTTGCTTATCGGCGATGCCGGCGTCTTTGAACAAATTATTTCGCTTCTTAAACTGGATGCAAAAGTCCACCCAATAACAACGGTTGACGAAGCAGGCTTTGAATACGGAACAATTGACGTTTACGATTTAAAAAATGTTGACGTTGACAAACTGAAGTTTGGCGAGATCTCCGCAATGGCCGGTCATGCTTCCTTTGAAGCGGTGAAGAAAGCCATTGAGCTTGCCATGCAAGGCAAAGTGGACGCAACGGTTACAGGACCCATCAACAAAAAATCCATCAACGAAGCCGGTCATCATTTTGCAGGCCACACCGAAATTTATGCGCACTTCACCAACACAAAAAAGTACGCAATGTTGTTGGTGGAAGATGCGCTAAAAGTCATTCACGTTTCCACGCACGTTTCGCTGCGGCAGGCCTGCGACCTCGTAAAGAAAGACCGCATACTTGAAGTAGTTGACCTGCTGCACAACGGCATGAAGCAATTGGGCGAAACCAATTTAAAGATTGGCATTGCAGGTTTGAATCCGCACGCTGGCGATAATGGCTTGTTTGGAACGGAGGATGATTTGGAGATCAAGCCGGCAGTAGAAGAAGCAAAGCGTCGCGGTTATGATGTGGAAGGCCCTGTTCCTCCCGATACCTTGTTTGCAAAAGCTGCAACCGGTGCTTACGGAGGCGTGGTGGCCATGTACCACGACCAGGGACATATTCCCTTTAAGCTAAACGGTTTTAAATGGAACGTGGAGAAAGGACAGATGGACAGCGTGAAAGGCGTGAACATTACAATGGGATTGCCCATTATTCGCACATCGGTTGATCATGGAACTGCGTTTGAAATTGCAGGCAAAGGAATCGCGAGTGCGGATGCAATGGTGCTGGCAATCGAATCAGCCGTTCAACTAAGCAAGAACCGGAAAAAATGATTGTTGTCATTGCCGACGATATAACGGGTGCGGCTGAGTTGGGCGGTATTGGATTGCGCTACGGACTTCGTGTGCGCATTGCATCGGACGTTGAGATAACAAGAGAGGTTGATTTGCTGGTGATTTATACAAATGCAAGATCAATGAAAAAAGAAGAAGCCGTTGCGCTGATGCAGAACCTTACACGCAAGGCAAAAGCATTGAATCCTTCGCTCTTTTATAAAAAAACCGATTCCGTTTTGCGCGGTCACGTGCTTTCTGAAATGCAGGCGCAAATGCGTGTGTTGGGCATTGAAAAGGGTTTGCTTGTGCCTGTGAATCCGTTGCTGGGAAGAACAATCAAAGGCGGCCATTATTACGTTAACAAGCAGTTGGTACACGAAACAAATTTTTCGGCTGACCCTGAATTTCCGATTCGTAGTTCACGCATTGAAGACATGCTCGGCGAAACAAACACTCAGGTAAAAGTGATTGTACAAGACGAGCCATTGCCCGAAGGCATTGCGGTTGGTGAAGCAGTAACGATGGACGACGTAAAGCATTGGGCGCAGAAAGCAAACGCAACGATATTTTACGCAGGCGGTGCTTCATTCTTTGATGCACTGCTTCAAACAATCTATGAACCGCTGAACGTCCAGAAAGAAAAGAGGTTTGAACTTGCTTCGCCGTTGTTATTCGTCAGCGGCACAACCTTTCAAAAGAACAGGGCGAAGATTCAACACCTTTCGTTGCTTGTTTGCTACATGCCGGATGCCGTTTATAAACATTCTTCGCCATCGGCAAACGAATACGATAACTGGTGCGGTGAAATTGTTTTACGGTTGAAAGCAGAAGGCAAGGCTATCGTGGCAATTGGCGAGAGGGGAGAAAAGGCGGAGGCGGCCGATCTGCGTGAAAAGATGAGCGAGGTAGTAAGTCTCGTCTTTCAAAAAACACCGGTTCACGAGTTGTTGATAGAAGGCGGTTCAACGGCTTTTGGTGTGATTCAGAAATTGGGCTTGCAATCTTTCACACCAACGGAAGAATTGGCGCAAGGCGTGGTGCAAATGAAGGCGAACGACAAAGACAATTTGCATTTGACCATTAAGCCCGGTAGCTACGAGTGGCCGGTAGAATGGAACTTTTAAAAACAAACGATAAACAATACCGGCTGTCATAACAATTAACCCAGTTCTCACATTGGCTTAATTGATTTTGGCCCGTTGGTTTAAAAACGCTGTATGAATTCTTCCATCCACCTCGTTGACTACGGCATCATTGCGTTCTTTCTTCTCGCGACTTTGTATTTCGGCGCCCGCTTCGCTAAAAATCAAAAAACAACGAAAACCTTTTTCCTTGCACAGGGCAAAGTGCCTACGTGGGCCATCGGTCTTTCGCTTCTTTCAACACTCATTAGCAGCGTTACCTTTTTGGCTTATCCCGGCACGGGCTATACCTCCAACTGGATATTGCTTGTGCAAGGCTTGATGGTACCCATTGTGTTGAGTTGCGTGATTTGGTTTATCGTTCCGCTTTACCGCAAAGTCATTCGCTTAAGTACGTATGAATATTTTGAACAGCGCTTCGGCTCCTTTGCCCGTTACTACAGTTCTATTGCTTTTGTGCTGCGACAATTCTCCGGCATGGGAACGGTGCTCTTTTTGTTGGCCATTGCATTAAACAACATTGTTGGTGGCAACATGATAGCGGTGGTTTGTGCGGTAGGTTTTATTATCATCACCGTAAACCTGTTGGGCGGCATTGAAGCGGTAATCTGGCTCGACGTATTCCAGGGCTTTATGCTTTTTGCAAGCGGCATTATTTGCATTTCTGTTTTGCTGTTTTCAACAAAAGGCGGACCTGCCGAAATTTTTCATGTAGCCGCTTTAAACGGTCGCACTGGCTTTGGTCCTTATGATGTTGATTTTACCCGGTTAACCTTCATTGTGATGGTCATCAACGGCGCCTTTTATGCCGTGCAGAAATACGGCACTGACCAAACCGTGGTACAACGCTATCTCACTGCAAAAACCGACAAGGCCGCCATTCGTGCTTCACTCATGGGCATTCTTTTAACCGTTCCGGTATGGACGATTTTTATGTTCATCGGCACCGCGCTGTTTGTGTATTACAAACAACAGCCTTTGCCGCAAGGCTTGCGTCCCGAAGCCGTCTTTCCTTACTTCATTAAAACACGTTTGCCCGTTGGCGTTGTGGGCTTGATTTTATCGGCCATGATATCAGCTGCTGTTTGCAGCCTGAGCGCTGATTTAAACAGTTTGGCTGCCGTGGGCGTTGAAGATTATTACAAGAAGATGCGGCCCAGCCGTTCGGATAAACATTACCTGAAGGCCAGCCGATGGGTCGTTGTTTTATCGGGTTTGCTCACTATCCTCATCGGCATTTTTTACGTGAACGCAGGCAGTGAAGGCGTGCTTGGAATTGTGTTCACGTTGTACGCTATTCTCTCGGGCGGCATCGTTGGAATTTTTTTGTTGGGATTGTTTAGTGCCAGGGCCAATCGCCAGGGCGTAACCATCGCCATTGTTGTCTGCATTTTGTTTACGGCTTATGCCTTTCTCACATCCACGAAAATTGGCTTGGGCGAAAACAAAAAACTCTTGCTGGATTTAGGCCAATACAATTTCACGCACGATAAACTGATGCTTGGCGTGTACAGTCATTTGGTAGTAATTGCCGTAGGTTATCTTGCAAGCCTCGCGTTTCCGAAACCCGAAGTCAATCCAAATCTTTTGTACAGTGGTTGGCGGCAACAAAGAATGCGCAAAGCGAAAACCGAACTCGCTTCTTAGCGTAAATCAAAACGGTTGCTTGAAATACATGTCATCACAAAAGGCCTTTTCATCAAGTTCCATATCTAAAACGCAGGTGAGAAATGGCACCTCTGATCGCGGTAAGTGAAGATGATTTTAAAGATAAAAACATTCGGCCGAATGCTGTTGGCAAATAAGAAAGGCCCGCATGTGTGAGCCTTTGTGTTCACTTAAAGTAAGTGCCCAAGACTGGAGAATTATCGAACCAATACAATGAGGATTTGAGAATTTTATATCAACTCAAATATATATTGAGACCATTGTTTTAAGATAAAAATACTTCAGCTGGAATGCCTAATCTTTGATGGAATATTTTGGCTGTTTCCAGTGTTAATGCCTTCTTACCATTTAGCAAAGAAGATATGTAGGCCTTACTTCCAAACAATCCCACAGAGTCTTTATTCTTTAGTCCTTTCTTTGGCATTTCAATTTAATTGCTTCTATCGGATCCGGAGTTGGAACGGAGTAATGTTCATCTTCATATTGTTTCATTAAAAGTAATGCTACCTGAAGTTGTTCCCCTTCAGTCGATGCGGCTTTTACCTTTTTTATCAAAAAGTTCATCCAACCAATCCCGGTAAGCTTCATATTCTTTTTTGTTTTTATAGGCTTCAATTTCATAATTACTTCTTTTTAAGTTATAGTAAAAGCATCTATTTTGGGTATTCAACAGACGGGCCAAACCATTTTATTTGAGTGGCTTTAAATTCAAACACTATTCTTATTACAAGACAATATTATTGCTTATGATGTTAAAAGATTTTCTGTCATTGCCCACTAAAATTGTATTGCCATAAACCTTCTTTAGTGCATTAAAATTTTTAAACTCATTTTTCAGCAGCTCGTAATTCCAGTTTGCAAAGCAACTGCCGCTTCAGGATAATTTTGGCAGTAATCAGTAGCGTTTTTCGGGTAATAATGTTAAACACCATCTAATGTATAAGAAGTTTTCTATTGGTAATTTCTTTCAGGGAGGTGAAACGTGAGTGGTTCGATCATCCAATACCTTCCACAAAAGTTAACTTAACGCCCCATTTGCTTAATTCACTATCGGATTCTATTTTGTGCGCTCAAAAGACTACTCATTCGTGAAACATTGCATGAAGGTTTTTATCTATCAATCTTTTGCCTGATAGCCGATTTAATAGCAACATTTATTTTAAAACTAACCGTACGAAATGAAAAAATAATTTTAGCTGTTCTCTTATCAACTGCTTTTACTTTAGATAAGCAAAAACGGCGTCCAAATTCGAATTGATAAAGACGGCAGCGGAGTAAAATAAATAGTGATGGAGTTAGAACTAGCGTCATGTTTCATGTTCCATTTATTATAATGAAAGTTTAAAGATTTTTATTAGTCATCGCAATGTTAAAAGGAAATGTATAAATCTGCATATCACTAAATAATTATTAAGATGAGAATTGTTCTCCTTTTGCTTTGTTCTTTTTTATGGTTACAAAACTATGCACAGCTTCAGCCCTGGGCTAATTTGCCACAGAACAAAAAAGTGGAGAATAAGGAGTTGGAAGAAATGCCTGTTTTTCTTGTTGTTGACACTTTGCACCAAAAAAGCACGGATGAAAACGCAAGAGAAACAATTAATTTTTTTTACAATCCCAGTGTTGATCTTATTGGGTATGGCTATAAAGATGCCAAAGGCAACCCTTTTGGGGTATGGAAATATTATATGGTAACGAAAGACAATTACCAACTATCCTGCGAAGGATATTACCGGCAACTGACTCCGGATAATTTAGTGGTGGAACCGGGCATTAATAAACAATTTCCTGTTAGCAACACTTTATCTGCAAAGGAAAATTTTATCAACTCTTTATCGGACAAATTGTTTTTTACAGGAGAATGGCGTTTTTATGAAGAAGGTCATTTGGAAAAAATAATACAGTTAGATGATAAAGTGAAATTGCCCTATCAGCAAAGTGTGCGCCTCGTTTCTCAAAGTGTAGCATCGCAAGAAGAACAGTTAAGTAACCAGCTAAACATTTTGATGCCCGTAAACAGGCTTACCGGCAACCTGGCTGTGTATGTTCATTTTTCAAACGAGGGATTTGTAGAATCGATCCTTTCTGAAAACATTCGTTGGAAGTTTGACGCAAAAGGAAAGCCGGTGATTGAGCCATTGCCGGAGCTTTAATTTTTTAGACGCTACCCAGGATTTTCTCATTTTTATTTACATCACCAATAATGAAAAACATATCGACAGGAAAAGAACCGGGTGCACTTGCCACCTTATTTACGCATGAATACCTGCATGCAAAATCGTTATATCTGTACCTGACAGGCAAAATACCCAGCGTAGCCTTTATTAACGAGATAAATATTTTTAGCGCAGTGAATGCTTTCAGAACGAAATACGACCAAAATATAGCAGACTGGCATAACGATGCCGTTTGGAACCATGATACAAAATCACTTGCTTTTATAAACAGCTTTTTTGTATTGGATAATGGAGTGATGGTAGAATTCGGACACGACTATGCCCAGGTATTATACAGTATGGCACATTTTGAATTTACCGACGAAGTGCTTGAGGTATTATCGGTGTTTAAAAAAGATGCGGATTAGAAGTAAGGCTTAATTTAAATTTCGCTACCGGTTTTTAGTTTGCTTCGTATGATTTTTAAAATATATTCGTCGGTTTTATATTCAATATGAAATATATGTTGCTCACGTAAGCAGTCCGAACTAAAAGTTTTTGTTCTAATATTCAGCACAATAGCTGCTGCGGATTGAAAAGCTATGTAAAAATTATTTCTATTCATAATTCTTATTCCAAAATCAATTTTCCCCATGAAAAAAAGTTCTGTATTGCTGGCAACGCTCGTCAGCAGTCTTTGTTTTAATGATGCCGTTGCGCAAAGCACACCTGTGAAGTACGATTACGTACTTAAGTACAACGATTACACCATAGTGTATAACAAAGTTCGTGATCCATTCGGCGACGAGGATAAACGCTACGGCCTGTTGAATGCTTCAGGCAAGCAGGTTACTCCCCTGATGTACGATTACATTTCTGCTTTTTCAAAAGATGGACTCGCAGTCGTGGAACTCAGAAAAAAGTTCGGTTTCATCAATCGCAATGGTGCAGAAGTAATTCCTATGCAATATGATGATGCCATTGACTTTTCCGAAGGTCTGGCAGCTGTAAAAATGGATGGCAAATATAGTTACATCAACATTTCAGGCACACCAATAACTGCTTTTGAATTTGAACGCGCAGGCTCTTTTACAGAAGGACTCGCACCAGTTAGAAAGAACGGTAGCTGGGGCTTCATAAGCAAGGAAGGAAAAATCGTTATTCCATGTAAATATCAAACTGTAAATTATTTTGCTGAGGGACTCGCATATGTTTCATCCAATGGCGTTGGTGGATATGTCAATCAAAAAGGTGAATTGGTTGTGCCACAAAGATACTCTTCCGGAAGGACGTTTTGGGATGGTGTGGCGGTCGTTGATAATGGAAAGTACGGTGCTATAGATAAAACAGGAAAAGAGATATTACCCCTGCAATTTGAATATGTTGCACAAGATGATCACAAAGTATTTATTGTAACAGACCAGGGGAAAACATCGCTTTATTCATTAGACGGCAAGCAAATCACTAATGTTCGTTATGACGCGATCGGCTACTTTACAGACAATGTAGCACTGGTAAGAAAGAATGGCAAGATAGGAGCTATCAATAAAGAAGGAGTGGAGATCATCACACCTAAATATGAATCCATTGGCGCTTTCGAAGACCGTGTGGCTGTAGCTAAACTTGATAAAAAGGCAGGGCTTATAGATCCAACCGGGAAAGTGTTGGTGGGATTCAATTATGACGGTCTCGAATGGTTCGCCCGGAATATTTATCTAGCAGCTAAAGGAGATCGGGTTGGATTGATAAATATCGGCGGCCAGGAACTTTCCACATTTAATTATGACTATATTGGATATATGTATAACAGCGCTGTTCCGGCGCGGAAAAACAACAAGATCGGGTACCTTAATAAAGCCGGTAAAGAGATCACGCCTTTTAAATATGAATATGCTTCTGCAATGGAAAACGGACTGGGTATCGTATTGGCGGATAATAAATATGGTATTGTAGATTCCACAGGCAAAGAAGTTGCGGCTCCGCAATATGAAGCTGTCTTGAGGTTTTCGGATAAATTATTTCTTGTAAAGAAGGATGGAAAATATGGTTACATCGAAAACACGGGCAGGATCGCTATTCCGATACAATACGATGTTGTTTATCAGAAAAGCAAGGAATACGCCGAAGTTGTACTAAACAACAAAAAAGGCATCATTAACAGTGAAGGAAAGTTTATATACGATATCAAAGCCGATTGGATAAGTGATTTTGCTTATGATATTTTTGAAGTGAAAGAGAACAACAAATCTGGCCTGATCACTAAAACAGGTGAGGTGCTGCTGCCTGTTATTTATGATGAAATTGAAGACTTCTATAACGGGCTTGCTGTAGTTAAATTAAACGGTCGCTATGGTTATGTCAATCGCTATGGCAAGGAAGTGATCGCACCTCAATACGAAGAAGCATGGGGTTTCCACAATGATATTGCTGTAGTGAAAGGTAAGACTGGCTGGGGAATGATAGATAAAGCAGGGAAAGTTGTGATCCCCATGGAACACGGCATTGTCGGCGGCATTTCAGAAGGCTTGATAGAAGTGAATGGTTGGGATTCGGAGCAATCTAAAACGCCAAGGGGTTATCTTGATCGCAGTGGCAAACTGGTGCTCCCGATGAAGTATAAATCTTTCGGAAGTTTTTATTATGGCTTAGCAGAGGTGGAAGATCAATCTGGCAAGTTTGGATTTATAGATAAAACAGGCGCAGTGAAGGTGCCGATAAAATACGATGATGTAGAAGCTTTTTATGAAGGTTACGCGAAAGTAAAATTGTATGGTAAATATGGCTACATCAATTCGCAGGGCCAGACCGTGGTGGAGCCGAAATATGATGCGCTTGGAGGTTTCCAAGAAGGCGTTGCTTACGCATGGCTGAATAAAAAAGTTGGATTCGTAGATGTGACAGGAAAAGAAATAATTCCTTTTGTATTTGATGGACTAGGCCGATGGAGTACCGGCTTTAAAAATGGACGGATCTATGTGCAACAAAATGGTGAAGTGTTCTATATCGATATAAAAGGAAACCGTATACGGTGATTTGTAAAAATCATTTTTAAAAAATCTGTATTCAATTAAAATTCAATCAGAAATAGTTGCTGCTTGTTGTTTAAGATATCCTGGCATTTGCTTAGCTGAAATTAAGTATAGATTAATCTCATTTCTCCAATTAAGTTCGTCAAACATTCTATCATTTCGGGCCTAAAAACAAATCTGTTTTTCGTTCAATAAGTAAACTAAATAAAACCAGCTTATGAGAATATTGATATTGTTGATATTATTAAGTGCTGCCGCTTTTACGCATGCACAAACTCAAACTGATTTAGCAACGGGGCGTTCGTTATTATTTGCAAAGAAGTACAAAGAAGCGGTGCCTTATTTTGAAAAGATAATGTCCAGCACTGATGAACCGCTTAAACGTGCAACGGTCAATTTCATTACCGAAACCTGGGTTGATCAACCCAACGACGTGCACATAATAATTTCCGGCGAAACAAAATCTTACGGAAAAATATTGATCGATTATATGAACGCCACGTTCAAAGGTAAAGAAACAAACATGACGGCTGCTGATCACTACACTGCGGGTTTAATATTCTGGAGTCTCGGTTCATCCGGTGCACTGGAAAACATCCCAAAAGCAATTAGACAATTTCAAATGGCATATGGCGGGGGCCATAAGCAAGCTGTCGGTTATTTCGCATCTGCTTTGGCTGCTTATAAAAAAAGCGATCCTTCTGTTCCGTGGTCAGCAATCTTAGAGGCATCTGCAACAGCAGCTTCAGAACTAAAAAGCATGAAACCACTTACCGACCTGGGTTGGGATAACTACAAAAACTTTACTGGTTGGCTGGCAGCTAAATCGCCTGCGGAAAAAGATACAGCCCGGGACGTATTCCTCACCACCTTAAATATAGCGGCTACACAATTTCCCGATTCGCTGTATAAGGTAGTTGATTATTATCACCGGCAATCGTTTCTACCTGACCACCAGGACACTGTATTGGTAAACCTTGTTGATAATTTTTTAGCTGCTGCCGCGAATGCGCCACAGGCACGTAAGTCTATTGCGTGGAACTACCTCTATAAGTTTTTTTATGACCTTACTCCAAAAACAGATGAAATCAGAAACGATTTGATGAAAAAGATCAAAGCACTATATGCCAATGATGATAAACAAGTGATGGATCTGATCGTTACTTTTTTAAATGAAACAGATGTAAATGCAGCCGGCTATGCTATGAGCTTGAATTCAAGATGGCTCCGATATTTTTCACCGATGAAAGTGGACAACGCACGTAAATTTTATTATGCAGCTTGTATGACGTCAAAGAAAGTGGACCGGACGTTGTTGTTTGTTAGCGAGGGTTTTGTTTGTTTAAGTTAAGACGTTTTGTTTTTAG
>Ga0308176_10000312_pt1 | contig 31983 bp, 22 predicted proteins | sample PhyCR2_3_FD_203890 | JGI IMG/M metagenome (GOLD analysis project Ga0308176, IMG submission 203890) | Soil microbial communities from UC Gill Tract Community Farm, Albany, California, United States - DLSLS.C.R2 | ecosystem: Environmental > Terrestrial > Soil > Agricultural land | place: USA... | reverse complement strand
TTCGCTACCCCGTGGTGACCCCAGGGTCGAGTAAGCTCGAGTAGGATAGCGTAGACAGAGATCGCTCATTGTATGCGGTCCGAAGCGACTAGAGTCACTGTTTTCACGTCACGTCTCGGGCAATTCTGCTTGGTAGGAGGTTCTCGATGACCATCGACTTCAACACCGCCCTCGTCGTCTGTGCGTTGCTCGCGTCCATCGCGCTCGCCCTGGGCGACGGCAACCGACTCATCCCCATGATCGCGCTGGTGGCGTGCGCGCTCGAAGCGTTGATCGCGTTTCGGGTGATCCAGCTGTCATCGGGGAGGCTCCGCATCGACGTGATCCTGCCGGCCGTCCTCGTGGTGACCGGCGCGATCTGCTGGTCGCGATCCTCGATCAAGACGGCGATCACCGGAGCTACCGTGATCGCGATCGTCGGGTTGATCCAGCTGCTTCACGCGCTCCACGTGTTCCGGGGGTAGTCGCACCCGGCCGGAGCATTTCGGCTCCGTTCACGCTGGCATGCCCCCGGTGTGCCATCTAACCTATCGATTTGCATAGGGATCGATCCAGGCGTGGTTCTTGCCTTGATGGGCCTGCGGAGGCCACGTCATGCAACGACATCTTCTACGCCTGTGCATCGTGCTCGCGGCAACGGTCATCGCGAGCCCAGGGAGCGTCCACGCGACCCCGTCCGCGATGGTTGCCAAGCAGATCGCATATGTCGGCGTGCATCCCATCCCCGTCGAGGCGGGAGGTGGGTTCTGCGACATCGAAGGACCGCACGTGCACATCTATCGGCCCGAGCACGCCGACGAGCTGTACCGCGTCGTGGGGGGCAGCTACCTGTTCATCGGCGATCCGGTGCCGTTCGGCTACGACGGACCGAGACACGCCTACCACGGTCGCCATCCGATCCCCGTGGACGAGCTGGTCTCGCGGGATCACGCCGAGCACGATGGCACCGTGTACTGCTACCTCGACGGGCCGCACTACCACATCTACACGCCTCCATCGGCCCTGTCGTTCGTCGAGCGCGGCAATGCCTACTGGTACACCGGCGCCTGGACGCCCAGCTACCAGCACGACGCGCCTCGCTATCAGAAGATCAACCTGCTCTACGAGCCGCTGACCTATGCGCGGCCGGTCGTGACCGCCGCTGCGCCGGTCGGCTACCACGTGCCGGTCATCGAGGTGGCCGTGCACGCACCCGCGCCGGTGGTCGTCCGGCATCCGACGCGCGTGGTCGAGGTCTACGAGCCGTGGATCGTCGTCGACGATGACTCCCGCTACGAGCACCGGCATCATCATCACCACCACCGTCACCACCATCATCACCACGGTCCCGACGACGATGACGACGACGATTGAGTGACCTAGCGTGCGGCGCGCAGCTTGTGGCGGCGGAGCAGGCGCTCGAGCGACTTGCGATGGACCTGGGCGATCCGCGCGGCAAGGTCGAGATCGCCGCCGGTCGCGCGCAGGAGGGCGGTCAGGTACTCGCGTTCGCGCTCGGCCCGCGCGGCGCGCAGCGTCCCCAGCGTGTGGACCGCCTGCTCGAGCGAGCGCGCCAGCTCTTCGGCCGCGCGCTCGAGCATGCCGGCGTGGATCGTCTTCGGGTCGGCGAGGATCGCGGCGCGCTCGACGACGTTCCTCAGCTCGCGGACGTTGCCCGGCCAGTCGTGGCGCGTGAGCTCGCCGAACAGGGCCTCGAGCGTCTCCGCCGGCAGCGGGGGCCGGGCGTGGCTGCCGAGCGCTGCCTCGGCGAAGTGGGCGGCGAGCAGCGGGATGTCGTCGCGGCGCTCGCGCAGCGGGGGGACGGTCACGCGGATCACGGCGAGCCGGTAGTAGAGGTCTGCCCGGAACCGCTCCTCGGCGACCATGCGCGGCAGGTCGCGGTTGGTGGCCGCGATGATGCGGAGATCGACCTTGATCGGCGCCGTGCCGCCGACGCGCCGGAGCTCGCCGCTCTCGAGGCAGCGCAGGAGCTTGGGTTGCAGCTCGATCGGGAGCTCGCCCAGCTCGTCGAGGAACACGGTGCCGCCGTCGCCGCGCTCGAAGACTCCCGGGCGCATCGCGACCGCGCCGGTGAACGCGCCGCGCTCGTGCCCGAACAGCTCGCTCTCGACGAGGGCCGGCGGGATCGCGGCGCAGTCGAGCACGACGAGCGGCTTGCCGCTGCGCCGGGACCGCTGGTGGATCGCCCGCGCGACGAGCTCCTTGCCGGTGCCGGTCTCCCCCTGGACGATGACCGGCGCCTGGGTCGGGGCGACGCGGGCGCACACGGCGAACAGCTCGCGCATCGCGACCGAGCGGCCGATCATCGCTTCGAAACGATCGACGTCGGCGAGCGGGATCTCGAACGGTTCATCGAGGAGCCGGAACCGGAGCCGCGTCGCACCGAGCTCGATGACCGCCCCGTCGTCGAGACAGACCTGCCGCACCCTGGCGCCGCCGACCCGCGTGCCGTTGGTCGAGCCGAGATCGCACAGCACGTAGTCGGACGCCTCGACGTCGAGGCGGGCGTGGAGGCGCGACACGTGGGGATCGGCGAGCCGCACGTCCGCCGAGTCGTGGGTCCCGAACAGCAGGCTGCGCTTGTCACCGCGCACGATCTGGCCGGCGCCCGACCCGGACAGCACCTCGAGCGCGAACCCGCGAACCTGGATCGCCGTGGCGCGCGGGCCGACGCGGAGCACCGTGGTCGCCGGGCGGTGCTCGGAGGTCATCGCGGGCGATTGTACCGAGCCCGCTGGCGTGCGCCGAGCCGGCACCGCCGGTGTATGATCTCGAGCGCTTGCCGGACGCAGCCGATCCACGCCCGAGCACATTGCGGATCCCCCGGCTCGATCTCGGCGGCCAGACGCTGGATGGGCGCTACCGGCTCGGCGGTCTGATCGGGCGCGGTGGCGCCGGCGTCGTCTACGAGGCCGAGCACCTCGCGACGGGCGACGCCCTCGCGATCAAGGTCCTGCACCCGGGGCACGCCGACGCGGCGCAGGTCGCCGAGCGGTTTCGCCGCGAGGCCAAGGCGGTGAGCCTCCTCGATCATCCCAACATCGTCGAGGTGCTCGACCTGGTGTCCGAGGGCGACACGCTCTACCTGGTCATGGAGCTCATCCGCGGTCGATCGGTGGCCGATCTGATCGAGGCCGGCGAGCTGACCGCACGCCGGTCGCTCGTGATCGCGCGGCAGGTGCTCGAGGCGCTGGCGCATGCCCACGCGCGCGGGATGATCCATCGCGACATCAAGCCCGAGAACCTCATGCTCGTGACCGTCGGCGAGCCGGGGCGCGCGTACGAACGCGTCAAGCTGCTCGACTTCGGGCTCGTGAAGCTTTTCGGCGAGGCGGCCGGCGAGATCGGCGGTGACAAGCTCACGCAGACCGGCCTGGTGTTCGGCACGCCGGCCTACATGGCGCCGGAGCAGGCGCTCGGACGCGGCGTCGATGGCCGCGCCGACCTCTACGCCGTCGGCATCGTGCTGTTCGAGATGCTGATCGGGCGCAAGCCGTTTCGCAGTCCCGACGTCCTGACGCTCCTGCGCATGCAGGCCAGCGCGCCGCCGCCCACGCTCGCCAGCGTCGCGGCGGGCCGGGCGTGGTGCACTCCCGAGCTCGAAGCGCTCGTCGGGCGGGCGCTCATCAAGCGAGCCGACGCGCGGTTCGCGACCGCCGAGGCGATGATCGCCGCCCTCGACGCCGCGTTCGTCTCGCTCGATCACCTGCCCGCGGGCGGCTGAGCCAGGCGCAACCGCCAGCTGCCGAACCGGAGCCAGCTCCAGAGCCGGGCCAGCCATGCCGGCTGCGCGAGCGTGATCGCGATCGTGGTTGCCTCGTCCACGCGTCGTGGGACCGCCGGGGCGTGCGCCGGCTCGTCGATCGCGAGCGGGACGTCGGCCAGCGCCGACATCATGGCTTCCGCGTCGGCGAACCGCCGCGCCGGATCCTTGGCCAGCGCCCGCGCGACGATCGCCTCGAGCGCCGCGGGCACGTCGGGGCGGATCGCCCGCAACGGCCGCGGTGGCCGCTCGACGTGGCCGCGCAGGATCTCCTCGGGCCCGCTGCCCGCGATCGGCCGCACCCCGGCGAGCATCTCGTAGAGCACCACGCCCATCGCGTACAGATCGGCGCGCGCATCGTAGACGCGGCCGAGCAGCCGCTCGGGTGCGAGGTACGACGGCGAGCCCACGCACGTCCCCGCCGCGGTCAGCGGGCCACCGTCGCGGATCCGGGCCAATCCGAAATCGATCAACACCGGCCGCACCCCGTCGCCGCACTGCGCGAACATCACGTTCTCGGGCTTGACGTCGCGGTGCAGGATGCCGCTGCGATGCGCGTGGGCGAGCCCGGCGAGCAGGCAGCGTGCGATCCACACCGCGCGCGCGATCGATAGCCGGGTGCCGCCGGCCAGCATCGCCGCCAGCGTCGGTCCGTCGCACAGCTCCATCGCGATGAACTGCAGCCCATCGAGCGTGCGCCCGTAGTCGAGCACCCGCACGCAGCTGGGATGATCGAGCCGCGCCGTCGCGAGCGCCTCGCGCTCGAACCGCGCACCGAGATCACCGGTGAGCCGGGCGTCGAGCACCTTGAGCGCGACCTCCTTGCGGAGCAGCAGGTGCTCGGCGCGGTAGACGTGCCCCATGCCTCCATGGCCGAGGAGCGAGACGATCTTGTAACGCATGGCGATGGTCGTGCGCGGTGCCAGGGTCATGGCGGGTCCTCCGGCCCAGGGCTCAGCAAGCCGCATGCCGCGCGCGAACCCTGCGATCGCTAGGTGATCCTTCCCGGCTGTGAGGCCGCGTTCTCATCGGAGGAGCCGATCGGCTCCTCATCGCCATCCGCACGAGGAGGGTGTGCAGGTTGGTGCTCATGCTCGGCGTGCGCACCTGCAGCTACCTGACCACGCCCTCGGCCTGGTTCATTGTGCCTCGGACGTCGATGCTCTATCATTGAAGCAGGCAAGCCGGACGATGACGGCCCAGCACGTTCCTCTGCAGGCTCTGCTCCACCGGTTCGTTGTCTGGGAGGCAACCGCGGTGTTGCGCCACGATCTCCGCAACCATCTCGCGGCCGTCCGGAACGCGACCTTCTACCTCCAGCGCCGCGTCGAGGGGTTGGCGCAGGAGCTGATCGCGCGCGACGCGCGGGTGCCGAAGTTCTTCGAGCTGGCGGCGAGCGAGCTCGCCAAGGCGGAGGGGCTGATCGCCGACCGCTTACCGCAGCTTCCGGAGCGGCCCGACCGCGTGGTCGATCTCGGCGCGGTGGTCGTCGCAGCCATGGCGTACGGCGATCTGCCCGCCGGCATCGTGCTGTCGGCGCCCTCTGCCGCGCTCGCTGCGCTCGGCGACGTTGACGAGCTCGCGATCGCGGTGGTGTGCTTGATCGATAACGCGGCCGAGTCGCTCGCGCCGACCGGCGGGACGATCGCGATCACGAGCGATCGTGACGGGAGCCACGTCGTGATCTCGGTCCATGATGATGGGCCCGGGATGGCCGGCGATGCGCTCGCCCGTGCGTTCGACGGTGGGTTCACCACCAAGCCGGGACACCTCGGGCTCGGGCTCAGCATCGTCCGGCGGATCGCCGGCCGGGCAGGCGGCACGGTCGAGCTCGCTGCGGCGGCGCGCGGGGTGCGCGCCACGCTCCGCCTGCGCGCCGCGAGTGAGGCGCCATGACTCGTACCATCCTCTTGGTCGACGACAGCGAGGTCATCCAGCTCACGTTGAGCGCGTTGCTCGAGGACCACGGTCACGAGCTCGTGGTCGCCGGTTCGCTGGCCGAGGCGCGCGCGCTCGGCGATCGCGTCTTCGACGGTGCGCTGGTCGATCTCAACCTCCCCGATGGGCCGGGCACGCACCTCCTCGCAGAGCTCCGTGCGCGCCGGCCCCAGACCGTGCGCGTCCTCATGACCGGCGACGACCGGGCGGTCGCTCCCGACGCCGACCTGGTGCTCGGGAAGGGCAGCGACCCGGGCCAGATCGGCGCGTTGCTCGACCGGATGATCGACGAGCGCCGCGGCGGCCGCGGCGAATGACCCAGCCTGCCGCACCGAGCGAGCGATGTGCGGTCAGGGCGACGGTTTCGCGATGCCCCGCTGCAGGCGCGCCCTGGCGATCGCCTGCAGCAACTCGTTGGGCGGAAACGGCTTGCGCAGGATCGTGTCCGTGTGGTCAGCGACGCGGCGGAACAGCTCATCGACGTCGAACCCCGACACCGCGATCACCACGACGCTGCGGTCGATCGCGTGGATCTGCTCGATGATGTCCGCGCCGCTTGGGCCCGGCAGCACCATGTCGATCACGCACACGCCGATGTCACCGGCGCGGAACGCCTCGATCGCCTGGGCACCGTCGTGGACCGCGCGTGCGGACAGCCCGACCGACTCCAGCGACGCAACGAGCGTCTGCGCCACCTCGACCGCGTCGTCCACCACGAGGACCACCGGGCGATGCATGACGTTGAACAGGAGCCGGACGACGTGCTCGATGGCGAACGGCTTGGGGATCACCATGAGGGCGCCCTCGTTGACCGCATCGCGGATCACGCCTTCAGCGGTGAACGCGGTCATCAGGATCACGGGCAGCTCGGGCCGTTGCCGGTGGATCTCGCGGCACAGATCGACGCCGCTCATGCCGGGCATGCGGATGTCCGACAGCACCGCGTCGAACGCGTGCTGTTCGACGAGCGCGAGCGCGTCCTCGGCACACTTGGCCTCCATCACCTCGAAGCCCTCGAGCTCGAGGTTGGCGGCCAGCGTGATCAGGAGCGGGGCCTCGTCATCGACGACCAAGATCTTACGCATCACGTCGGTCATGACGCCTCGCCTTCGGTGAGGGCGTTGGGGGGTGCCGGATCGGCCATCAGCGCGATCTGGCTCGGCCACTGGATGATGAACCGGGTACCACGACCGACGACGCTGTCGACCTCGATCGTCCCGTGGTGACGATGAACGATCCCCGCGACGATCGCGAGCCCCAGCCCGGTGCCCTTCACCTTGGTGGTGAACAGCGGCTCGAACACGCGGCCCACCACGTCGGGCGGGATGCCGGGTCCGTCGTCCTCGATCCCGAGCCGCCAGACGTCGCCGGTGCGCTTGGCGCTCACCCTGACGGTCCCGCCGCCGCGAAGCTCCATGGCATCGGCCGCGTTCCGGATCAGGTTGAGCAGCACCTGCCGGAACTGCTGCTTGTCGACCAGCGCCAGCGGCAGGTCGGCCGCGACCTCGTTATGGAGCTGGCTCTTGTTCGGCGGCACCAGCGCGATCGCTTCGGTGACCAGCGGGCCGAGCGGCGTCGGCGACAAGATCAGCTCCCGTTCGCGTGCGAAGTCGAGCAGGTCGTTGATGATCCGCGTGCACGCGTCGAGCTCGAGCTCGACGAGCGCGATGAACTCGAGCAGCTTTTCGTCGGCGAGGTCGCGGCGCAGCCGCTTGCCGATGTAGGTGTTGGCGTTGCGGATCGCGGCGAGCGGGTTGCGTAGCTCGTGGCCGACGCTGGCGGCGAGTTGGCCCAGCACGGCCATTCGCTCCGCGCGCACCAGCGCGGTCTGTGACTGTCCGAGCTCGTCGAGCGCGCGCTGGAGCGATCGCGTGCGATCCTCGAGATCGCATCGCTGGGCGCGGATGATCTCGAACTGCTGCGCGGCCTGCTCCTCGTGCACGGACAGCGAGTCGGCGAGCGTGGCGGCCTGGATCCGGAGGACGTCGAGTTCGCCGTCGTACCGATCCGCCGCGACCGAGAAGCGGAGCAGGCCGAGCTTCAGGCTGAGGGCGACGGTCTTGAACAGGTCGGCAGTGTCCGACGAGATGTGCGAGCGCGCGAACAGGATCGTCGTGAAGATGCGATCGGGCGGCAGGATGAACCCGAACCCGATGACCGAGCGCACGCCGAACGGCGTCACGAAGTGGTCCTGCGCAGGGATGTACGGGCTTCCGGACGCCTCATCCACGTAGAACACGTTGAAGCCCTCGCGATCGCGCTCGCGGAGGAACGCCGGATCCGGGCGCACGACCTCGGCGGCGCGCAGGCCGAGCGCCTCGGTGAGCCGCGCGACCATCGGTAGGTTCTCGAGCGCGTTTTCATCGACGATCGGGATGGCCCGGTGTCCGTGCGAGCGCTCGCGGCGCTGCCACTCGGGTTGGTCGCCGAACGTGCCGAGCAGGGTGAGGCACTGGGTGCGCTCGTCGAGTTGCTGGTTCGGGAACACCCCCCGCGCGTAGCTCGCCAGCACGGGCGTGAGCTCGCGGAGGGGCTGGACCTGATAACACCGCACGAGGACAAAGGTCGAGCCGCCGGTCGCAGGGTCGCGGAACTGATCGTGGAAGAACCGGGCGACCGCCTGGCTGGCGTCCTCGAGGGTCGGCTTGCCGTCGCCGATCTTGCGGAGGTGCACTCCGACCAGGGTGGCCTCGCTGAGGCCGAAGGAAGTGATATCGTACATGGTCACTCCGTGCCTGATCTGGCGTGGCCGCGCGCGAGCTGGACGCGCGCGAGCTGCTGCGCGACGCCCCACGCCTTCGAGATGTAGCCGCCGGCCCCGCACGGGCACTCGCTGTCTTCGATGGCCACGATCTTCTTCATGAGGTCCCCCTCGAGCACGACAACCAGCGCCGGGTTGCGATCTACCGGCGCATCCAACATCAAGCGTCGCTTCAGGGGCACGGCGTTGTCAAGCTTCCTCTTCGTTCCATCGCCGGATGTCCGCGCTCGAGTTGACTCTGGCCACATCGTGGGGAATCCCCCGACCGAGATGGCTATCGGCCGTACCGTGGAGATGCTCGCCACGGCAGCAGGCGTCGTCCGGTCAGGGACGAAAGCGGTCCACGGGGCGGATTCGCTGTAAGGTCCGGGCACTCGATCCGCCATGGTCCGCCGCCTCACGCTCGCTCGCCTGTTCTACCTGTCGCTCGCCGCGCTCGCGGTGCTGCTCGGCGGCCTCCTGTTCGCGCTGTTCGAGGGCTCGCGCCACGCGATCGTGGACAGCTCGGAGGTGCTGCGCGATTCGGCGAGCGAGCGGGTGAAGGAGCGGGTCGAGCGTTACCTCGGCCAGGCCGAGACCGCCGTGGCCGCGCTCGAGCGCAACCTGCGCGCCGGCGCGTGCCCGCTGGCGGCCGCCGACGCGATCGAGTCGTGCCTGTTCGCGACCGCGGCCGAGAACCCGAACCTCTCCGAGGTCACGTTCACGCACGCCCGCCGGATCGGCTTTGGCGACGACGGCGAGCCGCGCGTCGCGCCCGAGGCGACCTGGCAGACCTCGGTGTTTCGCGATCGCACGGCGGGGGGCGCCCAGCTGTGCACGCGTCGCACCGAGCGCGAGGGCGAACGCTTCGTCGCCCGCGTGCGGTGCCGCCAGCCCGAGCGGGTGCTGCTCGCGGCGGCCGAAGCGCGCCGGATCGAGGGCGAGATCGCCGATCCGGCCGAGCACCTCACGTTCACGACGCTGGCGTCGCGCGGGCGATCGGGCCGGCTGATCTGGACCGACCTCAGCTACTCCGAGCTCGACCTGGACCTGCCGGAGCCCGAGCGCCGCGTGGTCGTGACGGTGATGAAGGCGATCGAGGACGGTGCCGGGGGGCTCCTCGGCGTCGCGCGGATCGGCCTGCTCGCGCGGCAGATCGATGACGAGATCGCGGCGATCCGGGTCAACGCGGACCCGGCGGACCCGTTCCGCCTGTTCGTGTGCGATGCCCACGGTCGGCTCGTCGCGCGGACCTCGCCGGCCGACCGGCTCGAGGACACCGGCGACGATCTGCGGATCGCCGCGGCCGGGCTGTCGCCCGTGATCGCGCGGGCGATGGAGGCGCCGGAGCTCGCGAGCGCCGCCGCGTCGTCGTCGCTCGCGCACGGCCGGTTCGTGATGGACGGCGAGCCGTACGTGGTGTCGTTCCGGCCGCTCGCCCGCACCCAGGGCTGGTTCGTCGGCGTCGTCGGACCCGAGGATTACTACCTGAGCTCGCTGCGCGGCACGCTGCGCGGCCTGCTCGCGCTCACCATCGCGGTCATGGCGATCGTGCTCGCCGGCGGGGTGCTCACGCTGCGCGCGTTACAGCGCGGCCTGACGCTGATCACGCGCGAGGCCGACCGCATGCACGCGTTCGACTTCACGCCATCGCCGCCGCGCGCCGAGTTCGGTGACGTCGCCACGGTGCTCGCGAGCGTCGAGCAGGCCAAGACGGCGATGCGCGCGATGCGCAAGTACGTCCCGGTCGATCTGGTGCGCCACCTGTACGAGGCGAACCACGAGCCGGAGCTCGGGGGGCGGCTCGAGGACGTCTCGCTCCTGTTCACCGACATCTTCGACTTCACCACGATCGCCGAGACGATCGAGTCCGATCGCCTCGCGCTGCTCCTCGGCCACTACTTCGCGGCGATGACGGCGGCGATCCAGGACGCCGATGGCACCGTCGACAAGTACATCGGCGACGCGGTGATGGCGCTGTGGAACGCGCCGCGCGCATGCCCGGATCACGCGATCAAGGCGTGCGAGGCGGCGCTGGCCTGCGTCGCGCGGACCGAGGCGCTGTTCGCCTCGCCGGCGTGGGAAGGATTCACGCCGCTCGTCACCCGGTTCGGCATCCACCGCGATCGCGTGATGGTCGGCCATTTCGGGGCGCCCGATCGGCTGAGCTTCACCGCGATCGGCGACGGCGTGAACCTCGCCGCGCGCCTCGAAGGGCTCAACAAGCAGTACGGCACGACGATCCTGGTCAGCGAGACGATCGAACGCGCGGCGAACGGCCAGTTCGCGTTCCGCCGGATCGACCGCGTGGCGGTCAAGGGCAAGGCGGTCGCCGCCTGGGTCTACGAGCTGATCGGTGCGCTGGACGTGAGCCCCGAGCGCGTCGCCGCCGCGCGGCACTACGAGCGCGCGCTGGACGCGTACTTCGCGCGCGACTTCGCCGGCGCCCTGGCGCTACTCGCGGAGGCGCAGGGGGACGGGCCGTCGCGGGTCCTCGCCGAGCGCTGCCGGCTGCTTCACGAGGCGCCGCCGCCCCTCGACTGGGACGGGACGTTCGTCGCCAAGGCGAAGTGACGCCGAAACCCGAACGCACGCGCTGCGCGTCCTCACCAGCGCGGCATTCGTCGTCAACGCTTCACCTTGCACCGGTGCTCGAGCACCGCCACGGCCGTGATCGGACGTACCATCGCGCGGCAACGATGCAGCTCGATGACTTGCTCGGTCACAACGTGACGCTGCCGATCCGACGGTTCGCGGCCGCGGGAGCGTTCCTCGCGGTGGATCCCGGCGACCCGGATCCGGGCGCGCTCACCGTGTTGTTACCCGCCGCCGAGGTCCCGGCCGGGGCCCGCACCGGCGACGCCGTGGCCGTGTTCGTTCACCTCGACTCCGAGGAGCGCCCGATCGCGACCACGCGGGTCCCGAAGCTCTGCCTCGGCGAGGTCACGTTCCTCACGGTCACCGCCACGACCGAGATCGGCGCGTTCGTCGACTGGGGGCTCGGCAAGGAGCTCTTGGTCCCGTTCGCCGAGCAGCCCCGGGAGCTGATGGTCGGCGATCGCGAGCCGATCGGCCTGTACCTCGATCGCAGCGGGCGGCTCGCCGGGACGATGTACGTGAGCGACATGTTCGGTGACCGGCGCAAGGTCGTGCGCGACGAGTGGATCTTCGGCGAGGCGTGGCGCAACGATCCCGACATCGGGTTGTTCGTGATCCTCGAGCGAGCGTTCGTCGGGCTCGTGCCCGCGAGCGAGCCTCACGCGCTGCGCCGCGGACAGGCCGCGCGGTTCCGCGTCGCCGACACGTTGCCCGACGGCAAGCTCGTGCTGTCGCTGCGGCAGCATGCCTACCAGGAGCTCGCGTCCGACGCGGCCAACATCCTCGCCGTGTTGACGCGCCCGCAGCCGCCCGAGGTCGGCGATCGATCGGATCCAGACGCGATCCGGGCGCTGTTCGGGCTGTCGAAGAAGGCGTTCAAGCGCGCCGTCGGTCACCTGCTGAAGCAGGGCGCGGTGGCGATCGACCGGCACGGCTTTGTCGTCGCCAAGCGGACGTGAAGACGCGCGCGCCGTCGTGACCGTTGGTGTGCCGGCGGGCGTGCCCAGGTACGCGTAACCGAGATTCCTGGCCCGCCGCGGGTAGGGTAGGGTGCTGGCATGGCCAGTTCGAGGATCGATCTCTCCGCGCCGTGCGAACACCTCGAGTCGACGTCGATCCGGACGGTCCACCGGCCGGCCCCGGCCTGCGTCGACTGCCTCAAGATCGGTGGCGAATGGGTGCACCTGCGCGAGTGCCTCACCTGTGGTCACGTCGCCTGTTGCGACTCGTCGCCGAACCGGCACGCGACCAAGCACTTCCACGCCACGCGCCATCCGATCGTCAGCTCGGCCGAGGTCGGCGAGACCTGGGCGTGGTGCTACGTGGATGAAAGGTTCCTGTCGGAATGACCGAGCCACTGCCTCCGTCGTCGGATGTCATGGCCGGCCGCCGCGCGCAGATGTTTCCGGTCCTGTCGGCGGCGCAGCTTGGCCGGATCACCAGGTATGGCGAGCTCCGCGACGTCGCCGCGGGCGAGCTCCTGTTCGACCAAGGGCAAGCCGACCTCCCGATGCTCGTCGTGCTCGAGGGTGAGATCGAGGTCGTCCACCCCTCCCTCGAGGGCGAGCGGCTGATCACCGTCCTGGGCCCGGGCGAGTTCACCGGCGAGATCCAGATGATCGCCGGGCGCCGCAGCCTGGTCCGCGGCCGGGCGCGCACGGCCGCGCGGGTCGTCCAGATCGCGCGCGCGCGGTTGCGCACGCTGGTCCAGACCGACGCCGAGCTCGGCGAGCTCCTGCTGCGCGCGTTCATCCTCCGCCGCATGGGGCTGATCGCGCAGGGCGAAGGCGACGCCGTCTTGATCGGCTCGAAGCACTCCGCCGGGACGCTGCGGGTCCAGGAGTTCCTGACCCGCAACGGCCATCCGTACAGCTACGTCGATGCCGATACCGACCCCAAGATCCAGGAGCTGCTCGACGGCCTCCATGTCGGGTGCGGCGATATCCCGGTGCTGCTGTGCCGCGGGACGAAGACGCTCAAGAACCCGTCCAACGCCGAGGTCGCCGAGTGCCTTGGCTTCAACGCGGTGCTCGACGAGCACGCGATCCGCCAGGTCGTCGTCGTCGGGGCCGGGCCGGCCGGGCTCGCGGCGGCGGTGTACGCGGCCTCGGAGGGCCTCGACGTCCTCGTGCTCGAAGCCAACGTGCCCGGCGGCCAGGCCGGATCGAGCTCGAAGATCGAGAACTACCTCGGGTTCCCCACGGGGATCTCGGGTGGGGCGCTCGCGGCGCGGGCGCTCACGCAGGCCGAGAAGTTCGGCGCCGAGCTCGCCGTGGCCACCAGCGTCAGCGAGCTGGGCTGCCAGCGCCGTCCCTACGAGCTCGCGGTCGCGGATGGCCGCCGCGTCCGTGCCCGCACGGTCGTGATCGCCACCGGGGCCGAGTATCGCCGCCCCGCCCTGGCGGATCTCGCGCGCTTCGAGGGGCTCGGGGTCTACTACGGCGCGACCAGCATCGAGGCGCGGATGTGCGGCAGCGAGGAGGTCGTGGTCGTGGGCGGCGGCAACTCCGCCGGCCAGGCCGCCGTGTTCCTGGCGCAGACCGCCGCTCACGTCTACATGCTCGTGCGCGGCAAGGGCCTCGCCGAGACCATGTCGCGCTACCTGATCCGGCGGATCGAAGACACGCCGAACCTCACGTTGCACCCGCACTCCGAGATCGTGGCGGTGGCCGGCGAGACCCGGCTCGAACACGTCACGTGGCAGGACACCGTCACCGGCGAGCGGACCTCGCGTCCGTTGCGTCACGTGTTCCTGATGATCGGCGCGATGCCGAACACCGGCTGGCTCGCCGGCTGCCTCGCGCTCGACGCGAAGGGGTTCATCCAGACCGGCGGCGACCTCACGCCCGAGACGCTGGCTGCGTTCGCGTGGCCGCTGGCGCGCAGCCCGATGCCGCTCGAGACCAGCCTGCCCGGCGTGTTCGCGGTCGGCGACGTGCGCGCGGCCAGCGTCAAGCGAGTCGCCGCCGCCGTTGGCGAGGGCTCGGCCGCCATCCAGCTCGTCTATCGCGTGCTCGGTGAATAGCGGCTCACGTTGGTGTGCAGCATTGACCATAAAACCATAGCCGAGCTGCAATTGGGGCCCGGCGGGCGCCCACGTCACTCGTAATTGTCCGGATGACCGCCGCAGCCCGCCCCGGCCCGATCGGGGGGGCCGCTCGGCGGTCCCGTCCGGGATCACCGGGGCATCGCCGGTGTTACGCGAACCGGACAGCGTGCTTTCAGAGTTGTTCGGGGGCAGGTCCGCCACGCCGCGATACGAAGCTGCCGGAGCGCAATGGCCGGCACCTGCGATGCATTACTAGCCATCATGCGAAGAACTATTCTGTCTCCTGTACAGCTGTGCGCATCCGCATCGCTTGTCCTCGCGCTGGTCGCGACGCCCGCCAGCGCTCAGACCATGGATCCCGCGGCTTCCACCATCCGCGTGACCGGCGAGGCATCGGTCACGTCTCGCCCCGACCGAGTCGAACTCGACCTCGGGGTCGTGACGCGCGCGACGGCGTCGCAGCAGGCCGCGACCGAGAACGCGCGGGTCTCACAGAACCTGTTGACGGCGCTGCGGACGGCGCTCGGGCCGAGAGCGACCATCGAGACCGTCACGTATGCGCTGCAACCCGATTATCAATTTCCGCAGAATGCTCCACCGAAGATCACGGGCTACACGGTGACCAACGTGGTCCGCGTGACCGACGACGATCTGGCGAGCGTGGGGACGGTGATCGACGCCGCCACCCGAGCCGGAGCCAATGACATCGAGCGCATCCGGTTCACGTTGAAGGACGAGAACGCGGCGAAGGCGAACGCCCTGCGCGTGGCCGCGCTCGACGCTCGCGCCAAGGCGAACGCCCTGGCAAGCGCGCTTGGCCTCCAGGTCACACGGATCCGCTCGGTCGATGAGACGAACCCGACCTCGCGCCCGCTGTTCGATCTGGCGGTGCGATCTGCCGGTGCGACCACGCCCATCGTGCCCGGGACGATCGAGACGACCGCCACGGTGACCCTCGTGGTCGAGTTCGCGAACCGCCGCTGATGCGCGCCCTGGGGACGATGCGTGACGAGAGCGACCGGGTACCGCCGGCCGCTCGACCAGATCGGTGAGTAGCCGATTCGGGCAGGCCATCACGTCCACCTGGCCAGATCGGCAGGTGCGCGCCACACCCTGGAAAGATGCCTAGTTGCGAAGGGCACCGGGTGTTCCCACGGTTAGGGGCAGAAAGGATCTTCCATGTCTGCCAATCTGCCCGTGATCCCGATGCGCGGCTCGGTGCTGCTGCCGGGCGTGACCCTGCCGATCTCGGCGGCGCGCCCCGGCACGCTGCGCGCGATCGAAGCCGCGCTCGCCGGCAATCGCCGTGTGTTCGCCGTTACCCAGCGCGTCGATAGCGAAGCGGTCGCGCCGGAGTCGCTCTATACGATCGGGACGATCGCCACGATCGAATCGGTCCAGCGCGGTCCCGGTGGGATCCGGCTGGCCCTCGAAGGCCAGGAGCGCGGCATCGCGCTGCGCGTGGCGCCGGTGAACGGCTACCTCGAGGCCGCCGTCGGTGAGGCGAAGGAGCTCCAGCCGCTGGACGCGCGCCACCCGGCGTTCGTCGCGATGTTCCGCGAGGCGCGCGAGCGGGCGGTCGACCTCGCCCGCAAGCTCGGCATGCCCGACGAGGCGATCCAGCAGGTGCTCGCGCCGATCGAGGAGCCCGGCCGGCTCGCCGATGTGGTCGCCGGCTACCTCGACCTGAGCGTCGCGGAGCGCCAGAGCTTGCTCGAGACCCTCTCGGTGGAGGATCGCCTCCGCCGGGTGGTCGTGCACGTCCAGCGCCAGATCGACGTCCTGTCGGCGCAGGCGGACATCCAGTCGAAGGTCAAGGAGGAGATCGGCGGCCGCCAGCGCGAGGTGTACCTGCGCGAGCAGCTCAAGGCGATCCAGCAGGAGCTCGGCGAGGGCGAGGGCGCCGCCGACGACTCGACCAAGGAGCTCAAGGCCAAGCTCGACGCGCTGCCGCTTCCGGAGGAGGCGCGCCGCGAGGTCGATCGCGAGTGGGCGCGGCTGGTCCGCGTGGGCCGCGAGTCGATGGAGTCGCAGGTGATCCGCACCTATCTCGAGACGGTCGCGGAGCTGCCGTGGGGCGTGCGCAGCGACGAGCACCTCGATGTTCAGGAGGCCGCGCGGATCCTCGACGAGGACCACCACGGCCTCGCCGACGTGAAGGACCGCATCCTCGAGTTCCTCGCCGTGCGCCAGCTCTCGGAGGCCAAGGCGAAGAGCGAGGCCGCCGACACGGACGTGGACGCCAAGCCCGACACCAAGCCTGACGGCAAGCCCGGCGGAAAGCCGGCGCGGGGCGTCAAGGGGCGCATCCTCCTGTTCGCCGGCCCACCCGGCGTCGGCAAGACGTCGATCGCCAAGTCGATCGCCCGCGCGATGGGGCGCAAGTACGTCCGCATCGCGCTCGGCGGCGCGCGCGACGAAGCCGACATCCGCGGCCACCGGCGCACGTATATCGGCGCGATGGCGGGCCGCATCATCACGGGCATGAAGCAGGCCGGGACCAAGAACCCGGTGTTCCTGCTCGACGAGGTCGACAAGCTCGGCGCGTCGTATCACGGCGATCCGGCCGCCGCCCTGCTCGAGGTCCTCGACCCGGCGCAGAACGATTCATTTACCGACAACTACCTCGGCGTGCCGTTTGATCTGTCCGAGGTGCTGTTCATCGCCACGGCGAACTTCCTGCAGAACATCCCGGCGCCGCTGCTCGACCGCATGGAGGTCGTCAACTTCGCCGGCTACACCGAGGACGAGAAGCTGCAGATCGCCAGGCGCTACCTGATGCCGCGCCAGCGCGAGGAGGCCGGGCTCGGCGACGACCAGCTCGCGCTGTCCGACGACGCGCTTCGCGAGGTCATCACGAGCTACACGCGTGAGGCCGGCGTCCGCCAGCTCGAGCGCGAGCTCGGGCGCCTCGCGCGCAAGATCGCCCGCCGGATCGCCGCGCGCGAGCTCGTGTTATCGAACGTGGAGCGCGCCGACGTGCGCGGGATGCTCGGCCGGCCGCGCGTGCACCCCGAGAAGAAGGCGCCGGTCGACGAGGTCGGCATCTCGACCGGCATGTACTACACCCCGGCGGGCGGCGACATCATGTTCGTCGAGGCGTCGCTGATGCGCGGCAAGGGCGAGCTGATCCTCACCGGCCAGCTCGGGGACGTGATGAAGGAGTCGGCGCGCGCGGCCTGGACGTTCGCCCGCGCGCACGCCGCGCAGCTCTCGATCGAGGAGCGCGCGTTCGAGCGCGACGTCCACGTTCACGTCCCGGCGGGCGCGATCCCCAAGGACGGCCCGTCGGCGGGCATCGCGATGGCGTCGGCCCTGGTCTCGGCCCTGTCGGAGCGGCCGGTCCGCCACGACGTCGCGATGACGGGCGAGATCACGATCTCCGGCCGCGTGCTGCCGATCGGCGGCCTCAAGGAGAAGGTGCTCGGGGCCGTGCGCGCGGGGATCACGCACTTCGTGATCCCCGAGGACAACGAGGCGGATCTCGAGGACCTGCCGGAGGACGTCCGCGCGCGCATCGAGGTCTCGGCGGTGGCCACGCTCGCCGAGGCGCTCGCGGTCACGCTGCGCGATACGACCCTGCGCGACGGACGCCTGCTGTACCAGCCGCTGCGCGGCCCGAGCGCCGGCGAGCGCCCCCTCGCGCACTGAGCAGGTCGCCGGGCAGCGGGCTAGCTGAGCAGGCTGGCCAGCCAGTCGGGGTGCAGGTTCCAGCCGGCGAAGCCGGCCAAGCCGAGGACCGTGCCGGTCGCCGCAAACGCGATCCCGATGCCCAGCAGCCATTTCTTCTGGGTCAGCGCGGTCACGCCGAACAGCGCGATGGCGACCGACAGGATCGCCTCGGCCATGTCGAACTGGTCGTCGTGCACGTTGAGATCGTCGTACTGCTTCTGGAAGCCTTCGGCCTTGCGCTTGATGTCTTCCTTCTCGGTCTCATACTTCTTCTCAAGATCGATGTACTCCTTGATCCGCTTCGCGAACACCGCCTGCACCTCGGGCGTCGGGTTCTGGGTCGTATCGCGCATGAGCTCGATCTGCGCCCGCGCGGCGATGGCCATGTTCTGCTTGGTCCCCTTGGCCTGGTAGTAGGCCCACTCGTCGACGCCGTTGGCCTGCGCCTGCTGCATCGCCTGGACGATGTTCCCATCCTTCACGTTGTTCAGCGCCATGAACGTTGCCGAGAGCGCCACGAACACCGCGACCGCCGTGTTCAGCCGCGACTCGCGCGCCTTCTCGACCGCCTCGGAGATCTCCTCATCGATTTCAGCCATGCCTCATCCTAGCGCGCTAGGTGTTCCACCGCGGCCCACGAGATGCTCAATGTCCATCGCTCGTCCTGTCTAATGCTCTCTTCACTTGCGCCGCGCGATCAGCAACACGCCGAGGCGTTCGCCGGACCTGCAAAAACTGCAGAACGCAAGATCTTGGGAACGTGTACCTGTCCCCCTTGACGGAGCCTGTGGCTTTCATAAATTTCCAGCAGGCCGGATGAAACGATCATTGCTGATCTCATTGTCGAGCCTTCAATGATTCCCTATGACTCACCTCCGCACACCAAGACAGCGAAGACCGTCGCGCGCGGTCGCGAGAGCTCCGAAGGCTCCGGACGGGCCTACGACCGAGCCGCCGGAGCCCGGCGTACCGGCGATCCCCGATGACGCGCGGGTAGTTGCGCCGGTATTTCCGGTCGTCGGCATCGGCGCTTCCGCCGGAGGAGTCGAGGCGCTCACCGCATTGTTGTCACACCTTCCGCCTGATACCGGGATGGCGTTCGTGGTGATCCAGCACCTTGCCCCCACCCATCCCAGCTCGCTGGTGGACGTGCTCGGGCAGACCACGAGGATGCCGGTCATCGAGGCGGTCCATGGCACGAGCCTGGTGCCGAACCATGTCTACGTCATTCCACCGGACACCCATCTCACGCTGCGTGGGGGCGTGCTCGAGGTCCTGGCGAGGACCTCGGAGCCCCGTTGCCCGTACCTGCCGGTCGACGTGTTCTTCCGGTCGCTCGCCGACGCTCGGAAGACCACCGCGATCGGGGTGGTGCTCTCGGGCTCGGCGGGCGACGGAACCGAAGGGCTCACGGCCATCAAGGCCCAGGGCGGTATCACCCTCGCGCAGGCCCCGGAATCGGCCAAGTATCCGATGATGCCCCAGAGCGCGATCGCGGCCGGAGCGGTCGATCGCGTGCTGTCGGTCGAGGCTCTGGCCGCCGAGCTGGGGCGGCTGGCCCGGCATCCTTACGTCCGGTTCGAACCTCCGGGGCCGGAGGCGCAGGAGTTGCCTGAAGCCGAGGACACCATCGTTGGCGCTATCTGCAAGTTGCTCAGGGTCCGTACAGGCGTGGACTTTGGCGGTTACAAGCGCAATACGATTCGCCGCCGGCTCGCCCGCCGGATGACCCTGGGCAAGCGTGAGCGGCTCGCCGACTACCTGACGCTCCTGCAAGCCGACCCATCGGAGCTCCGGGCCTTGAGCGAGGACCTGCTGATCCGTGTCACGGGCTTCTTTCGCGACCCGGCGATGTTCGCGGCGCTCGCGCACCAGGTGCTTCCGGAGATCCTCGAGCACAAGCTCAAGGACGAGACGGAGCTCCGGGTCTGGATCCCCGGGTGCTCGACCGGTGAGGAGGTGTACTCGATCGCGATCACCGTCGCGGAGGTGCTCGGGGAGGCGATGCGTCGCGGCTCGATCCAGATCTTCGGCTCGGACATCAGCGAGGCGGCCATCGACCGCGCGCGGAGCGGGGTCTATCCTGACGCCATCGCGGCCGACGTGACCGAGGCGCAGCTGCGGCGGTTCTTCACCAAGGTCGACGGCGGTTACCGGATCAGCAAGGGCATCCGGGACCTGTGCGTCTTCGTCAAGCACGATGTCACGCGCGATCCGCCGTTCACCCGGCTCGACCTGATCAGCTGCCGCAACCTGCTCATCTACTTCTCGGCCGAGCTCCAGAAGAAGGTGATCCCGCTGCTTCACCACGCGCTGAACGATCCGGGGTTCCTGGTCCTCGGCCGCACCGAGACGATCGGCTTCCCCCACCTGTTCGCGCTCGAGGACCACGCGAACAAGATCTACCGGCGCAAGCCGGCGCTCGCGAAGCTGGTCGTGGCGTTCCCCGCGGCGTTTCCCCGGACGGTGCATCCCGGCGCCGTACCGCCGAAGCCCCGCGAGGCCGCGCTCGCGCTGAGCGACCTGCGGCGCGAGGCCGATCGCGTGCTCCAGGCCAGGTACGGCCCGGCGGCCGTCGTCGTCAATGAGGCGCTGGACATCGTCTGTACCCGCGGTCGCACGGGGCCCTACCTCGAGCTGCCCTCCGGCGAGGCGAAGCTCAACGTCCTCGCGATGGCGCGCGAGGGCCTGCTCTACGATATCCGGCTGGCGCTCCACCGGGCGAGGAAGGAGGACGCCTTCGTGCGGCGCGACGCCGCGCACGTCCGGGTCGACGGACGGTCACGCTCCGTCCACATCGAGGTCAGTCCGCTCTCGCTGGCTCCCGCCACCCGCGAGCGCTACTTCCTGGTGGTGTTCAGGGACGTGGCCGTGGTCCCAGATGATCACGCTGCCACGGCAGGTCGCAGGCGCAAGCCGGCCCGGCGCGAGCCGAGCTCCGAGCTCCAGATCGTCCAGAAGCTGCGAGACGAGCTCGACGCCACCAAGGACTACCTGCAGTCGGTGATCGAGGAGCACTCCGTCACGAACGAGGAGCTCGCGTCGACGAACGAGGAGCTCCTGTCGTCGAACGAAGAGCTGCAGAGCACCAACGAGGAGCTCGAGACCGCCAAGGAGGAGCTGCAGTCGGCCAACGAGGAGCTGAGCACGGTCAACAACGAGCTGCACAGCCGCAACGCCGAGCTGAGCCAATCCAACAGCGATCTGTTCAATGTGATGAGCAGTATCGAGGTTCCGATCGTGCTCGTCGGGCCCGACCGGCGCATCCGCCGGTTCACGCCGCGGGCCGCCGACCAGATGAACCTCATCGCGTCCGACGTGGGCCGGCCGATCCGCGAGATCAACCTCGACGTGGGGATCGAGGAGCTGGACCGGTCGATCGCCCGGGTCATCGAGACGATGGAGGTCGAGGAGGCCGAGGTCCGCGACAGGACCGGTCGCTGGTTCCGGCTCCAGATCCGCCCGTACATGACGGCGAACCACCAGATCGACGGCGCGGTCGTGTCCCTGGTCGACATCGATGCCCCCAAGCGCGCGCTCGCGGAGCGCGACCGGCTGCTCGAGACGATCCGCCACGAGCGGGGCTTCCTCGAGGCCGTCGTCCAGCAGATGCCCGCCGGGGTGATCATCGCGGAGGCCCCGTCGGGCAAGCTGCTGCTCGCCAACCAGCGCATCACCGAGATCCTCGGCCAGCCCCTGGTGCCGTTCGCGAGCCTCGCCGAACTCGGCGCGGTGCGCGGGCTCCACTCCGACGGCCGCCCGTACAAGCCGGAGGAATGGCCGCTCGCGCGCTCGATCCGGCATGGCGAGGTCGTGGCCGGGGAGCAGATCGTCCTCCAGCGCCAGGACGGCAGCTACGCGACCGTGCTGGCAAGCTCGGCGCCGATCCTGATCGGCGACGGCAAGACCTTCGGAGGCGTGGTCGCGCTCGTCGATCTCTCGCGCGAGATCGAGGCGAGGGTGCGAACCGATCGCGAGCAGAAGCTCCTGGGAGACACCGCGGCGTTCCTGAGCGACGGCCTCGACCTCGACAAGACGCTCCAGACGACGGTGCAGCTGGTCGTGCCTCACATCGCGGACTGGTGCATCGTCGACCTGAAGGAGGGTGACAAGCCGTTGCGCCAGGCCGCGGTCGCGCATGCCGACCCCGAGAAGGAAATGCGCGCGCGCGAGCTCGCGCGCCGCCTGCCACCCGATCCCCAGCTCGAGCACGGCATCGGGTACGTCCTGCGCACCAGGAAGCCGGAGATCTATCCGCTGGTCACCGACCTTGCATGGGTTGCGAACGCGCTTTCGGTCGCGCACCCCGCGATCCTGCGCGAGCTCGGGGCGCGCTCGTATATCTGTGTGCCGCTCATCGCCCGGGAGCAGGTCATGGGCGTGCTGTCGTTGATCCGGGGCCCGGCGTCGGAACGCTACGACGAGCAGAGCCTCCGGTTGGCCGAGCAGCTGGGCCAACGCTTCGCGATCGCGATCGACAACGCGCGGCTCTACAGGACCGCCCTCGACGCCGTGCGCCTGCGGAACGAGTTCTTCTCGATCGCGGCGCACGAGCTGAGGACGCCCATGAGCGCGCTCCTGGGGCAGATCCAGGGCATGCGCCTGCTGGCCGAGCGAAATCAGCTGGCGCCCGACGACGCCCAGTGGAAGAGCTTGGCCGTGGCCGAGCGACAGGTCCGGCGCCTCGATCAGCTGGTCAACACGCTGCTCGACGTGTCGCAGATCGCGTCGGGGCGGTTCGCGTTGCAGCGCGACGACGTCGACTTCGCCGCCGTCGTGCAAGAGGTGACCGCGCGGTTCGAGGAACAGGCCCGTCGCGCCGGCTGCGTGCTCGAGGTGCGCGCCGATGGTCCCGTTCAAGGATCGTGGGACCGGCTGAGGCTCGAGCAGGTCGTGACCAACCTGCTCACGAACGCGCTCAAGTACGGTGCCGGCAAGCCGATCGAGGTGCGGGTCGACAGCGATGATACGACCGTGCGACTCGCCGTCCGGGACCACGGGATCGGGATCGCGGCCGAGGACCTCGAGCGGATCTTCGGGCAGTTCGAGCGGGCCGTGCCGGCGAAGCACTACGCCGGGCTCGGGATGGGGTTGTTCATCACCAGGCAGATCGTCGAGGCGCACGGCGGAACGGTTCGTGCGAGCTCCGAGCCGGGCAAGGGCTCGACGTTCACCGCCGAGCTCCCTCGCAGAGCCAGCACGGATGATAACCTGACCCCGGCCACGAGGCGCGTGTAGTCGCTTCGGGATCAGCGAGCCGATGAGTTCCGCCCCAAAACAGCTCCTCGTCGTCGAAGACGATCTGGATATCCTCGATACCTTCATCCAGGTGCTGGAGATGGCGGGATATGCTGCGACCGGCGCGATCAACGGCCAGGAGGCGCTCGAGAAGCTGTTGGGCGGATTCCGGCCGTGCATGATCCTCCTCGATCTCATGATGCCGGTGATGACGGGCTGGGAGCTGCACGCGAGGCTGGCCGCCGATCCGACCCTGGCAGCGATCCCGGTCGTCTTCGTGTCCGCGGCCGGCGATCTCTCCGGGATCGAGGCGCCGAAGCCGGTCGCGTACCTGCGAAAGCCCGTCGAGGTGAAGGTCTTGCTCGCGACGGTCCAGCGGTTCTGCGCATAGCGCCCAGCCCGGTCGAGGGGAGGATATTCGCGCGCGTTCTATCCCGCGTACGATGAGGTGGTGCCGGGAGCCAAGGCCGGCGGCGTCAGGCGTGCGTGAGGACGGACGAGCCCCTGATGCGCCTGACGATGGACGCCAGGCAGCATCGTTCTTTCTTCAGTACCGATGCTGCCATGCGGCAAGCGTGCTGCGGCGCAGACAGCGCTTGGCCGGTGAGTGATATGATGACTTCCGAGGAGCCGATGCCAGGTCAAGATCTCTCTGGACGTACGCTAGGCGAGTTCGTTCTGTGCGAGCGGATTGACGAGGGTGACCTGTACCGCGGTGAACAGAGGTTCCTCAATCGCGACGTGGTCGTCAGGGTGTTGCACCAGCAGCCCGACGACGTCGCACTGCAACGCTTCATGAAGGAAGCGAAGCTCGAACATCCCAACGCGGCGCATGTCTACTCCTTCGGAGTTTGCAAAGAGACAGGGGTATTCTGGGTTGCGACGGAGCTGGTCCATGGCGTCACGCTCGATCAGTGGCTGGCGACACACGGGCCGATGCCACCCGACCAGTTCGTGCCGTTCTTCGAGTGCGTCGCACAGGTAGTGCAGGACGCGCACGATCGCGGGATCGTGCATCGCGCGCTGAAGCCATCGAAGGTGATGGTGCTCGGGAGCGCAGGCCGGCCGAGCCCCAAGCTCCTCGGCTTCGCGCTCGACCAGCTTACCGGCGGCGATGCTGGAACGGGCTCCCCCGCCGCCGATATTCATGCGCTCGGCGTCATCGCCTACGAGCTCCTGGCCGGAGTGCCAGTCACCTCCGATACACAGGTTCCGCCGCTCGGCGGTGACACCTCGCCCGACGTCGACCAGGTTCTACAGCGTGCGCTCGCCAGGAGTCCGGAGGATCGACATGGTACCGCGCTGGAGCTGGCATCGGAGCTGTGCGCGGCGCTGCGCAGGAGTCCGCGCGAGCAGCTCCGATCTGCGGCGCAGCAGTGGGACGCCGGGGGTCGGGCGCCTGGATTGCTGTTGGGACCTGACGTCCTTGCAAACGCTCCCTCGAAGGGGCTCAGCGAACTTGTGTGCTCGTTCATCGCAGCGAGCCAGGGGCGCGCGCGGCGTGCCCGGCGGGTCCGGCGCGCACTCGTGGCGGTTGCCGCGATCGTCGCGGTGGGCGTGTCTTGGTACGTGTCAGTGACGCAGGCACATATGGCCGCGCAGCGGGCGGAGCATCAAACGGAGCTTGCGCAAGAGGAGGCCCGGGCGGCCCAGCAGGTGAAGGACGCGGTCATCGCGCGAGGCGAACTCGACCAGGGCGGCGCGGCGCTGCTGCATGGCGAGCCCGAGGCGCCGCTCCACCTCGGTCGTGCGTACCACCGGGGTGACCACTCATCGAGCACCAAGTTCATGTACGCCCGTGCCCTGCAGCCCAAGCTGGCCGAGCAAGCGCGCTTCGCGAGCTCGTTCGGCCGGATGTGGTCGGCCGCCTTCTCTCCGGATGGTCGGCAGATCGTCACCACCGACGACCGGGCCGCGCAGGTGCGGGACGCGCAAACCTACCGGGTCCTGTTCGTGCTGCCCCACGGCACCGAGGTCTATCAAGCCGTGTACAGCTCCGACGGTGCGCGGCTCGTCACCATCGCCCAGGATGCGGTCAGGATCTGGGACGCGGCCACGGGCGCGCTCGTGCGCACGCTGACGCAGACGCGCGACGACCGCCAGTCGCCGGATTACTTCGTGGGGGCGCTCTCGGCTGACGGCCGACTCGTCGCCGCGATCGATGCCGCGGGAGCGGTGGTGCACGTCTGGGACGCAGTGACGGGGGCCCCGCTCGCGAAGCTGCGCAACGACCCCATGGACTTTCCCGGGCTCGCGTTCAGCTCTGACGGCCGCTGGCTCGCGGCGACCGGGGGCAACGACGTGCGCGTGTTCGACACGCACACGTGGAGGTCAGCCTGCACCATTCACGGGCCTCGCATCCACAGCCTGGCCTTCGACCCGACGGGGCCGCATCTCATCACCGGGGCTGCGACCGGCGACGCGGCGGTCTGGGCGATCCCGAGTGGCGCGAGGATCCACCACCTTCGCGAGATCGGGGATCCGGTCGACGCCGTGGCGTTCTCGCCTGACGGTCAGCTCGTCGTCGCAGGGAGTCGCGACGGTGCGGAGCAAGTTTGGCAGGCAGGGTCAGGAGCGCTGCAGAGCCAGTTCAATCCTCGCCACTCTCAAATTCTCGCAGTGGAATTCGATCGGACCTCCAAGCTCGCGCTTGCCGCTGGCGCCGATGGAACTATTGTCGTCGCAGATGCCGTGTTAGGGATGCCCATCGCGGTGCTCGGGGGGCCGCAGAACATCATATGGGTCGCGCATTTCGACCCGAGCTCCCGCCGCGTTGTTGGTGCATCGTGGGATGGCACGGCCTGGGTCTGGGACGCGACTTCGCCGTATCGCCGCTGGAGCTCGCCACTCGTGAGCAACGACTGCGGGATTGTCACGAGCCCCGAGCCAGATCGCCGCTTCATCGCCGTCGGCTGCAGGGACCACGCAACCCGCGTTTGGGACACGGCGCGTGATCAGCTGCTCGCGGAGCTGCCGAGCGTGTCGCATGTCGACGGCGATTTTACCTCCGCATTTCCCGCGGTGTCCGACGCGGGGGACCGAGCGGCCATCGCCCGCGGCAACACGGTCGAGGTGTACGAGCTCCCAGGTGGCCGCTTGTTGCGCACGATCGCGCACGCGGCGCCGGTCAACGCGGTGGCCTTCGCGAGCACGGGGCACGACATCGTCAGCGGAGCGATCGACGGCTCCCTGCTGGTGACGCGCGCCAATGGAGCGATGCTTGCCCTGCCGAACGCCTCCGGAGGCATCGACGCCGCGGAGTTCCTGTCCGACGGCCGGGTGGTCGCGGCAGATGCGCACCGGCGACTCCGGGTCTATTCTCCCGGCGGCACGATCTTGGCGGACCTCGAGATCCCGGTGCGCGTCATGTCGCTCCGGATCGAGGGGACCCGGCTTGTCACCATCCCGATCTACACCGACAACGCAGCACCGCCCCTGGTGCTGGACCTGGAGCACTATCGGGTCGTCGCCAAGCTTACGGGCCACGTCGGTGGGGTGTTTTCGGCGCGCTGGGTTGCAGGAAACCAGATCCTCACCGCAGGCGGCGACGGCACGGCGCAGCTGTGGGATGCGTCAACGGGTCAGCTCCGTCAAGTCTACCGTGGCGGTTCGCGGTTCCTCGCTGACGCAACCCTCACGCCTGACGGCCTGGTGATAGCGGGCGGTGCCGACGGGTTGCTGCGCTTCTGGGACGCGACCAGCGGGCGCCTGCTCTGGGCGCTCCAAGCCCATAAGTCGCGGCTCATCGGGGTCCACGTCGAGGGCCGTGACATCGTGACGCGCGGATTTTCTGGCGAGCTCTCGCGATGGACCTTGCCGAGATCCGAGCAAGTGATCGAGGCGTGCGATGGCCAGGAGCGCTGCGCTATCATGCAACCATGAAGAAAACACCCCGAAAATTTGTACTGCGTAGCGAAACCCTTCGGACGCTGCCCAACATGGACCTCGTACGCGTCGGAGGAGGAAATGACTCGGGCGCCAACCAGTGCCTGGACGCCGCGCAGTCGGGCGCAAAACAGTGCGGGACCGGCGTCGACGCCGGCGTCATCGCTACATCGGCCTGCCACTGAACGCGGTCGTAGCCGCGTCGTCGCCAGCCTCCTTAGCCAGGGCGCTGCGCTTATCATGCAGCCATGAAGAAAACACCCCCGAAAACTTGTACTGAGTAGCGAAACTCTTCGGACCCTCGCTAACACGGACCTCGCTCGTGCCGTCGGTGGATTCGACTCCGGAGGCAACCAGTGCCTGGTCGACGCCCAAACGGGCGGCAAACAGTGCGGGACCGGCGTCGACGCCGGCGTCATCGCTACAGCGGCCTGCCGATAAAGCGCGAAGAGTCTTCCCATGTTGCCTTCTTGCCTTAAACGCACTCTTCCGGGGATCCCGTCACGCATTCGGGTGTCCTGATCGAATCGACCACCGCTGAAGTCGCGCTCAGCGACATCGCTACCAGTGCCGATCGCGTTCAACGGCAGACCACTGTAGCAACGATAACGGCCACGGACTCGCAGTATTTGGGGCCCGAGTCGGAGACGGCCGCGCACTGTTCAGCGCCGGAGTCGAATCCCCCGATAGCGCGAGATAGGTCCATGTTGGTCAGCGTTCGAAGGATCTCGTATCGCAGCACAAGTTTGTGACGTGTTCTCTTCATGGTTGTATGATAGCGTAGTGTTCCTGATCATCGCACGCCTCGATCACCTACTCGGAGCCCGGCAGCGTCCATCTCGACAGATCGCCAGAAACCGCGCGCCCTCAGCGGCAGGTCGCTGTCGCTGTAACCAGTGCATCTGTTTGGCAGCCTTTGTCGCCCGAATCGGCGACGGCCGGCGCGGGGCATTGTTTGGCGCCCGTTTGGGCCTTCAAGCACTGGTTGTCGGCCGAGTCAATTTCCTCCGACCGCCCGCACGAGGTCCATGTTGGTCAAGGTCCGAAGGTTTCACTACGCAGTACAAGTTTTCGGGGTGTTTTCTTCATGGTGGCATGATAGCGCAGCGCTCCTTGCCATCGCACGCTTCGATCACTTGATCGGATCTCGGCAACGTCCATCTCGAGAGCTCGCCAGAAAAACCGCGCGTCACAAGGTCACGGCCCTCGATGTGGATCCCGATGAGCCGCGACTTATGTGCCTGAAGCACCCAGAGCAGGCGACCGCTGGCCGCGTCCCAGAACCGCAGCAAACCATCGGCGCCGCCCGCCACCACCAACCCATCGGGCGCCAGTGTTGCATCAGCGAGAAACCGCGAGCCCCCTTGGTAGCTCTGACGGAGCTGGCCCGTCGATCCATCCCACAGCCGGGCTGTGCCATCGCCACCTGTGGTGAGGATCTGATCTCGTGCCACCCAGCGCGCCGAAAATACTCCGCCGACGTGACCTTCAAGCTGGGCAATGACTCGATGGCGCTCGACATCCAGCACCAGGGGCGGCGCTGCGTTGTTGGTGTAGATGGGAACAGTTACAAGGCGTGTTCCCTCGATCCGCAACGACATGACACGCATCGGGATCTCGAGGTCTGCCTGGACGGTTCCGTCTCGGTCGTAGAACCGCAGTCGCCGTTGCGCATCCGCCGCGACCACCCGGCCATCAGGCAGGAACTCCGCGGCATCGATGCCTCCCGAAGCCTTCGGCAGCGCCAGCGTCACACCGTTGTCACGCGTGACCAGCAGGGAGCCGTCGGTGGCTCCGCTGACGATATCTCGGCCCGTGCTCGCGAAAGCCACCGCGTTTACCGGTGCGCCGTGTACGATCGTGCGCAGTAACCGCCCGCCCGGAAGCTCGTACACCTCGACCGTGTTGCCGCGGGCGATGGCGGCACGGTCCCCTGCGCCAGATACCGCGGGAAACGCGGAGGTGAAATCGCCGTCGACATGCGACACGCTCGGCAGCTCCGCGAGCAGCTGATCACGCGCCGTGTCCCAAACGCGGGTTGCGTGGTCCCTGCAGCCGACGGCAATGAAGCGGCGATCTGGCTCGGCGCTCGTGACGACCCCGCAGTCATCGCTCACCGGCGGCGAGCTCCAGCGGCGATACGGCGAGGTCGCGTCCCAGACCCAGGCCGTGCCATCCCACGATGCACCAACAACGCGGCGGGAGCTCGAGTCGAAATGCGCGACCCATACGATGTTCTGCGGCCCCTCGAGTACTGTAATGGGCATCCCCAGCACGGCATCTGCGACGACGACGGTTCCATTGGCGCCAGCGGCAAGCACGAGCTTGGAGGTCCGATCAAATTCCACTGCGAGAATTTGAGAGTGGCGAGGATTGAGCTGGCTCTGCAGCGCTCCTGACCCTGCCTGCCAAACTTGCTCCGCACCATCGCGACTCCCCGCAACGACGAGCTGACCATCAGGAGAGAACGCCACGGCGTCGACCGGATCCCCGATCTCACGAAGGTGGTGGATCCTCGCGCCGCTCGGGACCGCCCAGATCGCCGCGTCGCCAGTCACAGCCCCGGTGATGAGATGCGGGCCGGTTGGGTCGAAAGCCAGGCTGTGAATGCGAGGCCCGTGAATGGTGCAGGCTGACCTCCACGTGTGCGTGTCGAACACGCGCACGTCGTTGCCCCCGGTCGCCGCGAGCCAGCGGCCGTCGGAGCTGAACGCGAGCCCGGGAAAGTCCATGGGGTCGTTGGGCAGCTTCGCGAGCGCGGCCCCCGTGACGGCGTCCCAGACGTGCGCCATGGACCCCGCCGCATCGATCGCGGCGACGAGTCGGCCGTCAGCCGAGAGCGCCCCGACGAAGTAATCCGGCGATTGGCGGTCGTCGCGCTTCTGCGTCAGCGTGCGCACGAGCGCTCCCGTGGCCGCGTCCCAGATCCTGACCGCGTCCTGGGCGACGGTGACGAGCCGCGCACCGTCGAAGCTATACACGGCTTGATAGACCTCGGTGCCGTGGGGCAGCACGAACAGGACCCGGTAGGTTTGCGCGTCCCGCACCTGCGCGGCCCGGTCGTCGGTGGTGACGATCTGTCGACCATCCGGAGAAAAGGCGGCCGACCACATTCTCCCGAACGAGCTCGCGAAGCGCGCTTGTTCAGCCAGCTTGGGCTGCAGGGCACGGGCGTAGATGAACTTGGTGCTCGATGAGTGGTCACCCCGGTGGTACGCACGACCGAGGTGGAGCGGCGCCTCGGGCTCGCCATGCAGCAGCGCTGCGCCGCCCTGGTCGAGTTCGCCTCGTGTGATGACCGCGTCCTGCACCTGCTGGGCCGCCCGGGCCTCCTCTTGCGCAAGCTCCGTTCGATGCTCCGCCCGTTGCGCGGCCATGTGCGACTGCGTCACTGACGCGTACCAAGACACGCCCACCACGACGATCGCGGCAACCGCCACGAGTGAGCGCCGGACCCGCCGGACATGTCGCGCGCGCCCCTGGCTCGCTGCGATGAACGAGCAATCGAGCTCGCTGAGCGCGCCCGTCACTCGGTCCTCGACGTTCGCGAGCACGTCACCTCCAAACAACAGGCCCGGCGGCCGGCCCTGATCGTCCCAGCGCCGCGCTGCAGATCGGATCTGCTCACCCTCGCTCGCCCGCAGGGCGGCCCGCAGCTCCGATGCCAGCTCCAGCACAGTGCCGTGGCGCCCGCTGGGCTCCTTGGCGAGCGCACGCTGCAGGATCGCGTCGAGGCGCGGCGATAGAATCGTCGGCACTGGGTCATAGAGGTGGCACGCGCGGTACTCGTCGTCCGAGTCCGCGACGAAGGGCGGATCTCCAGTCAGCGCTTCATAGGCGACGATACCGAGTGAATAGATGTCTGCGGCCCGCCCCACAGCGGCGGCGTCGGCCCACTGCTCGGGGGCCATGTACGCCGGGGAGCCGATCTGCGCGAACGGGGGAGTAAGCGGCTCCGGCGTTGCCAAGGGGCCGCCCGTGGCTGGCTCTGGCGTTGTCGCAAGGTCACGCCCGGGAAGTGGCGGCATGCTGGCGGTGAGGGCGGCGGCGAGGTCGTTCCGCACCTTGGCGATCCCGAAGTCGAGCAACGTGGGAACCTGCTTACCCGCGACCTCGAGCACCATGATGTTCGATGGCTTCAGGTCGCGATGGATGATCCCCTGATCGTGCGCGAGCTGGAGCACCTCCGCGATGCCCTCGAAAAACGGCACAAACTGGTCGAGCGGCATCGGCCCGTGCGCCGCCAGCCACTGCCTGAGTGTCACACCGTGTACCAGCTCCATCGCGATCCAGGCAGCCCTGCGCTGAGGGTCGACGCCGAAGGCGTAGATGTGAGCCGCGTGGGGATGATCGAGTCGCGATGCGAGCTGGGCCTCGCGCAGGAAGCGCTGCAGGGCCTCGTCGTCATCCTGCAGCTCCTCGTTCAACACCTTGACGACGACCTCGCGCCCAAGCGGTTCCTGGCTCCGGTAGACGTTCGCGGAGCCCCCTTGTCCGATCCGCTCGCCCAGCACGAACTCGCCCAGCGTATGCCCACAGAGGTCATCCAGATCGCGGTCTGCCATTGGCACCTTGGAGAGAATCTCAGCTAGCCGGAGTGCACACTTGGGGGGCCAGCAGGATCGCGAAGCGCGATCTCGAACGCAAGGGGGTGGTTCGATTTGCAGGGGGGTAGTAAACTCGAACCACTCCGGATCCTTGAGGTATTACGCAGCCTTGGATAGCATTTTCGCTTGCGTTTGGAACAGCTCACGAAACGGGTCCGGGCACCGGGTCTCGCGTTTGTGAAAAGTCACCGGCAATCCGTGAAGCATTCCAAGGAGTTTGCACCGATGTCGGGGCGTGGTTCGAAATGCTACTTGAGTGCCTGCACGTGACCGTGGTTTCTCACTCCCATGGTCCCCGACCTTACCAACACGTATCCGCGGGAGCGACGTCACTATCAGTCCGGAGTGGATTTGATCACCGCGCTGGGGGGCCTCGGGACCGACATCGTACTCCCGATGCTCTCGGCGCAGTTCGAGTTCACGCTGGGGCGCGCGGCTACGTGCGACCTGCGCGTGGACCGGAAGTACCTGGCGTCCATCCACGCGCGTATCG
>Ga0308176_10000309_pt1 | contig 32053 bp, 27 predicted proteins | sample PhyCR2_3_FD_203890 | JGI IMG/M metagenome (GOLD analysis project Ga0308176, IMG submission 203890) | Soil microbial communities from UC Gill Tract Community Farm, Albany, California, United States - DLSLS.C.R2 | ecosystem: Environmental > Terrestrial > Soil > Agricultural land | place: USA... | reverse complement strand
CCGGGGCGTGGGGGGGCGGCGCCGCCCGAGCCCCCCCGCCAGGCCCCGCGCGGGGCGTCTGGCCGTGCCCCCCCCCGCCCCGCGCGCCCCCGCGCCGCGCGCGGCGCCCGCGCGCTCGCGCATCGTCAGCACGAGGCTGCCGGTGCGGTCGCGCAGCACGGCGTAGTCCGGCGGCACGACGACCGACGTGCCCGCCAGCTCGACGATCGCCGGGCCGGCGATCGTCACGTCGGTCGGCAGCGCCGCGCCGTCGTAGACGGCGGACTCGACGTAGTCGTCGACGCCGGCGCCGACGAAGTACACGCGTCGCGCCGCGCGCTCCGCCTCGCGCAGCGGCGTCGTCACCTCGCGCTCGACGGGGGGCGGCGCGGCGCTCTCCGCGGTCGCCGTCACGCGGAAGTCGACGAGCTCCACGCCGGCGTCGCGGAAGCCCGCCTCGGCGCCGAAGATCTGCGCGTACTTGCGCTCGAAGCGCTCGATCGTCGCGGCCATCGCGTCGGGGTCGAGCCGCGGCCCGTCGACCTCCACGTAGACCTCGTTGAGCTGCATCGAGTAGCGGATGCCGAGCTCGTAGCGGAACGCGACCTCGTCGAGGTCGACGCGCTCGCGCTCGAAGGCCGCCTCGGCGCGCGCAACGAGATCCTCGAAGATGCGGCCGATCGCGGCGAGATCGAACGGCTCGGAGAAGACGCTCGCGTACTCGCGCACGTGCTTGACGTCGCTGATCGCCACGCCGTAGGCCGACCACACCGAGGCGGTGTCGCCCATCGGGATCACGACCGAGCGCACGTTCAGGTCGCGCGCGAAGCCGGCGGCGTGGATCGGGCCCGCGCCGCCGTAGGCGAAGACCGTGAACTCGCGCGGGTCGAGCCCCGCCGCGACGACCGCGCGCCGGATCAGGTCCGCCATGTGCGACTCGGCGATCCGCACGATCCCGATCGCCGCGTCGCGGCCGGAGATGCCGATCCGCGCGCCGAGCGCCTCGATGCCGTCGAGCGCCGCCTGCAGCTCGAGCACGCCGCGGCCCGCGCCCGCCTCGTCGTCCCCGCTCGTGTCGAGCGACGTGACCTCGGCGAGATAGCCGAGCACGAGCGCGGCGTCGCTCAGCGTCGGGCGCGTCCCGCCGCGGCCGTAGCAGATCGGCCCCGGCTCGGCCCCCGCGCTCTGCGGGCCGACGCTCATCACCTTGCGCACCTCGTCGACGTGCGCGAGCGAGCCGCCGCCCGCGCCGATCGTGTGCACGTCGATCGCCGGGATGAAGAACTCGAACTGGCCGATCTCCATCTTGTCGCCCTGGAGGATCTCGCCGTCGCGAATCAGGCCGACGTCGAAGCTCGTGCCGCCGGCGTCGGCGGTGATGACGTTCGGGACGCCCAGCGCGCGCGCCAGGTGCGCGGAGCCGGTGACGCCGCCGGCCGGGCCCGAGTTGAGCGTGACGATCGCCTGCCGCTCCACCAGCTCGCCGGACATCACGCCGCCGCTGCACTGCATGATGAGCGGCGGGACCGTGTACCCCTCCTGCTCGCAGCGGCGGCGGATCGAGTCCACGTAGCGCAGCGTGACCGGTCCGATGTAGGCGTTGATCGCGGTCGCGGCGAAGCGCTCGTACTCGCCGAGCTTCGGCGCGATCTCGTGCGAGCACGAGAGGTAGACGTCGAGCCCCGACCGCTCGATCGCCGCGCGCGCGACGCGCTCGTTGCGGTCGTTCTTGAACGACCACAAGAAGCACACGGCGATCGCGTCGCAGCCGGCCGCGACCAGCTCGCGCGCCGCCGTCGCCACCGCCTCGGGGTCGACCTCCACCAGCACCTCGCCCTCGGAGTCGGTGCGCTCGGCCAGCTCGCGGATCAGCGACTTGGGTACGAGCGGATCCGGCTTGCGCGAGTGCTCGAGCATCATCGTGTCGTGCGGCGAGAGGCCGGTCGTGCGGCCGACCCCGCGCATGATGTGGAGCGTGTCGCCGAAGCCGCGCGTGGTGATGAGGCCGAGCCGCGCGCCGCGGCGCTCGAGGAACGCGTTGGTGCCGACGGTCGTGCCGACGACGAGCCGCTCGGTGCGGTCGAGCACCTCGTCGAGCCCGATGCCGAGCCGCGCCGCCGAGCGGCGCAGGCTCGCGAACACGCCGGCCGAGAACTCCCGCGGCGTCGACGGCGCCTTGCCGGTCGCGAACAAGCCGTCGCCCAGGATCACCGAGTCGGTGAAGGTGCCGCCCGTGTCGACACCGCAGATCAGATCCCTCATCGCTCCTCCATGCTCACCACGTATGCACGATCCCACACTCCAGTATGCAATGTGCGCCCAATCTGGAGGCGGGCCTCTCACGTCCCATGCGCGATTAGAACAGAGAAATCAAGCGATTACAAGGAATTTCGATGTCCTGGCGCCTGTGGAACGCCAGGACAATCGGTATACGAGCTTCTTAGGATTGTGTACTGTCGATGACCAGCTCGCGCTCGTCGAACGTGGCGATGCGGCCCTTCACGCCGCCCGTGCCGGCGCCCCACCAGACGCCCTCCGAGACCTCCGCCGGGCGCGCCACGCGCAGCGGGCCGTCCGCCTCGATCAGCGAGAAGCTGCCGCGCTCGCGCACGACCCCGCCGCCGGCCTGCGCGGCCGCGACGAGCGGCGCGAACTCGTCGAGGCGCGGGCACAGCAGCGCGATCTCGGCGATCTCGCCGTCGCGCTCCTCGATCAGCCGCGCCTTGTGCTCCCACATGCGGAAGATGCTCTCGGCGCCCTCCTGCGAGGCGAGCACGAGCGCCTGCGCGGTCAGGCGGCCGTCGTCGGCGTCGACCTCGCCAAGCGCGCGGTGCTGGGCGGCGATCTCGAGGAAGCGGCCGTTGGGGTCCCACACGTACAGCGAGGTCATGATCTCGTACTCGGCGCGCCAGACGATCTCGTGGCCCTTGTGCTTCAGCCACGCCTCCCACTGGTCGAGCTCCTCGATCGAGGCGGCCGCGAACGAGTGGTGCGTGCCGTACTTCGGCCACTGCGACGGGTCCTTGGCGCCGAAGTAGTAGAACATCGCGAGGTTGTCCGGCACGCGGTTCACGCGCTCCGGGTCGTCCAGCTCCAGGAACATGTGGATGTAGTCGAAGTGGCCGGGCCGCCAGCCCTTCGACGCGACGCAGTGGGTGATCTGCGCGCCCATCGTGTCGACGTAGAAGTCGAGCGTCGCCGCCGGGTCCATCGTCGGCTGGGCGAGGTGGTGGATGCCGAGCGCGTACTTCTCGATCGGGCGTTGCATGTCGGTGTCTCCTTGGGGGTTCGAAAGCCGCTCAGGTGCGCGCGGCGAGCCACGCGCAGATCGCCTCGGCCGCGTCGGGCGAGCGCTGCTCGGTCCCCGGGACGTGGCCGTAGTGGTCACCGTCGACGTCGACGCGCGTGAGGTCATCGGACGCGAGCGCGTCCTGGATCGCCTGCACGTCGGACGGGAAGACGGAGTTGTCGGCGGTGTACGAGAGGACGAGCGCCGGCACGGCGATCTCCGGCGCGGTCAGCCGCAGCGCGGCCTGCGAGCTGACGCCCGACCAGGTCGACAGCCACGCGTGCGGCGTCGTCAGGCGCGCGAAGCCGACCGGCCCGAAGTTCGTCACGTCGGGTCGGCGGCCGAAGACCGAGCCGTAGTCGCGCTTGGAGGGGTCGAGCGAGAGGTCGACCGCGCGCGGGTCGGCGTCGGTGCGGTGGACCGTCACGAAGCGCCCGGCGAGCGCCGCGCGGCGGGCGCGCTCCTCGCCGTCTCTGCCACGGCGGCGCAGCTCGCGCTGCTGTGCCAGCAGCTCGTGCATGCGCACGTCGATCCGCTCCACGCGCGCGCGCTGCGCCGCGCGGTAGCGGGCGAGGAAGTCGGCGTCGTAGGAGGACGAGCGCGGCGGCTCGGCGAAGCCGTTGGCGGGGTCGAACAGGTCGAGCTCCGGCACGGTCGCGGCCGGGTCGTCCTCGTCGGCGACGGCCGGGTCGATGCAGTGCAGCAGCAGCTCGCCCTGGCCCGGGTGGGGCGCCAGCAGGACCAGGCCGGCCGGCAGCGGCATCTCCAGCGTCAGGTCGACCGGCAGCCCCGACGGCGCGGCGCTCAGCCGCCGCTCCGGCGCGCGCGCGGCCTGCTGGAGGTAGAGGCAGTAGAGGCTCGCGCCGCCCGAGTTGCCGAGCAGGTGGATGCGCTCGAAGCCGCGCGCTACGAGGTGGGCGTGCGCGGTCGCGACGTCGATCGCGAGCTGCTCGTGCACGGTCGTGAGGTCGTTGCCGACGGTGCGGCTGCGCTGCGCCCAGACGGCGTGCCCGGCCCGCAGCAGCGGCGGGATCAGGTAGTGGCGCGTGAAGTCCACGCGCGGGTGCATCAGCGTCACGAGCGAGCCGCCGCGCGCGCGCGGCGGGCGGTACAGCACGCCGCTCGTGGCGGAGCGGTCGGGCGTCGCGAGCGCGATCACCTCGGCCTCGGCGCCGCGCGGCAGCTCGTCGGGCGCCCAGTCGAGCGTCGTGGCGGGGTTCGCGTAGCGGCCGACGCGCGTCATCGCACAGCCTCCTCGGTCGTCGTGGGGGCCGGCGCGCCGCCGCGGCGCCCCGGCCGCTCGTAGTCGGCGATCAGCTCGGGGTTCGCGCGGCGGAAGTCCTCGTAGCGCACGCGGCCGGTGCGCATCACGTACGCGAGCGCGAGCTGCGTCGGGTCGCCCGGGTCGCGCTCGGCGAGTCCCTCGTACCAGGCGATGCTGCGCCGCGCGGCGCGCTGGAAGGCGTCGGCGCGACGCCGCCGGGATCCCTCGTAGCGGCCGAGCGCCGCGCCGACGTCGTCGCCCGCCTCGGCGAGCGCGTGCGCGAGCGCCGCCGCGTCGCGCATCGCGAAGCGCGTCCCCGAGCCGATCGACGGGTGCACCGTGTGCAGCGCGTCGCCGAGCAGCGTGACGTTGCCGCCGGCGACCCAGCGCTCGCAGGAGACGAACTTGGGTCGGAACCACTGCGAGCGGTTGTCGAGCAGCTCGGCGCCGTCGAGCTGGCGCGCGAACGCCTGCTCGCAGCGGGCGCGCGCCGCCGCGTCCGGGGCTTCGGCGAAGCCCGCCTTCGCGAACGTCTCCGGCGCGAGCTCGACGACGAAGCCGCTGCGCGCGGGCTCGTATGCGTAGGCGTGGCCGATGAAGAGGCCCTCGGGCTGGGGCTCGAAGATCAGCGAGACGGCGTCGAACGCGCGCGTCGCGCCGTACCAGGCGAACCAGTTGCGCCCGTGCGCGACCGCTGCGCCGAACGCCTCGGCGTGCAGCTCGCGCACGACGCTGTTGACGCCGTCGGCGCCGACGACGAGGTCCCAGCCGTCGAGCTGCTCGGCCGCGCTCACGCGCTGCTCGAAGGCGAGCGTCACGCCGGCCGCGCGCGCGTGGCGCTGCAGCAGCGCGAGCAGGTCGACGCGGCCGATGCGGTGGTAGGCGTGCCCGTGGATGCTGCGCCGCTCGTCCCGCACGAGCAGCTCCATGTGCTCGACGGGCGGCGTGTGCGCCGCGATCTCGTCGATCACCTCCGGCGCGGCCGGGCGCAGCGCCGCCAGCGCGCTCGGCGTGAAGACGACGGCGAAGCCATAGGTGGCGTCGCGCGGGTTCTGCTCGACGACGTGGAGCTCGAGCTCCGGCCGCGCGCGCTTGGCGAGCAGCGCGAAGAACAGCCCGCCGGGGCCGCCGCCGACGACGAGCGCTCTCATCGCGCCGCCTCCGCCGCCCGCGCGTTCCAGCGCAGCGCGCACTCGGCGACGCGCCGGCCGAGCGCCCGCGCGGTCGCGAGGTCGCTCGCGACCATCCCCTCGAGCCCCTGGTCGACGTTCGCCTGCGCCATCGCGCCGGCGTAGGCGCCGAGCCGGTTGAGGCTCTCGACGCTGCTGGCGCTGGTGTTGCCGCCGTCGGGCATGCCGAGGCCGACCCACACCATGCCGTGCTGCATCGCGAACAGCATCAGCTGCACGAGCGTTCCGAGCTTGTCGCCGCAGTGCCCGCCGCTGGTCGTGAAGCCGGCCGCGATGCGGTCCTTCCAGCCCTGCGCGATCCAGATCCCCGACGTCGCCTCCATGAACGCCTTGAAGGCGGCCGAGCCGCTGCCCATGTACGTCGGGCAGCCGAAGACGATCGCATCGGCGCGCTCCAGCAGCGCCGGATCGGCGGCGGCGTCCTCCGCGAACAGCATGCAGCTGCTGACGCCGTCGACCTCCAGCGCGCCCTCGCAGACGGCGCGCGCCTGCGCCGCCGTGTGGCCGTAGCCGCTGTGGTAGACGACGGCGACGAACGTCACGGGCGCGCCGCCTCCGTGGCGAGCGTCTCGGCGATGCGCGCCCGCAGGGCGGCGCGGTCGAGCTTGCCGACGCGCGTGACCGGCATCTCCGCGACCGGCTCGACGCGCTCGGGCAGCTTGAACTTCGCGAGCCCGCGCGCCAGCAGGAACGCCCCCAGCTGCTCGACGCTCGGCGCCGGTGCGCCGGGGCGCAGGATCGCGAACGCGCACACGCGCTCGCCGAGGTACGGGTCGGGCATGCCGACGACGCGCGCCTCCTGGATCGCGGGATGCTCGGCCAGCAGCGCCTCGATCTCCTCGGTGCCGAACTTCTCGCCGCCGCGGTCGATGTTGTCCTTCGCGCGGCCCTCGAACGAGACGTGCAGGCGCCCGTCGAGCTCGTGGGCGCAGACGAGGTCGCCGGAGCGGAAGAAGCCGTCCGAGGTGAACGCGCGCGCCGTCGCGTCGGCGTCGCCGACGTAGGCGCGCAGCGTCGAAGGGCCGCGGAAGCACAGCTCGCCCGGCTCGCCCGGCGCGGCCTCCTGCTCGCCGCCGGGCACGAGGATGCGCAGCTCGTCGTGCGCGGAGACGAGGCGGCCGACCGTCTCGTGGCGCGCCTGCGCGGAGTCGTCCGGGGCGGCGACCGTGACGACCCCCTCGGTGATGCCGAACATGTTCGTCGCGCGCACGCCGAGGTGGCGCTCGACGTGCGCCGCGCGGTTGAGCGTGATGAACAGCCGCACGCTTGAGAGGTCGTGCCGGTCGGGCCGCTCGACGTCGAGCAGCCGCGGCGTGATCGGGCCGATGCTGCCGGTGACGGTCACGCGCTCGCGCGCGATCGTCGCGAGGAAGTTCTCCGCCTCGAAGCGCCGGCGCAGCACGAGCGTCGCGCCGCGCAGCAGCGTCGGCACGAGGTAGCAGAGCATGCCCGCGTTGTGCGCGACCGGCAGCGTCCACAGCAGCACGTCGTCGGGGGTCAGCGCGATGCGGTCGGCCCACGCGGCCGCGTAGCCGAGGTACTCGGCGTGGAAGCGCGGGATGACCTTCGGCACGCCGGTCGTGCCGCCCGACAGCTGGAAGGTGACGACGTCGCGCGGGGCGGGCGCCGGCAGCGCGGCGTCGGGGGCGTCGCCGCCCTCGAGCGCGAGCGCGTCGTCCGGCGCAGGCTGCTGGCCGGGGCCGCCGGCGACGACGAGCCGTTCGAGCGACGGATGCGCGTCGCGCAGCTCGCGCGCGAACGCGACGAGGTCGGCCGAGCCGGCGGCGCCCGGCTCGACGAGATGGCCGCGCGCGCCGCTGCGCCGCGCCAGCGCGCCCATCTCGTAGGCGCGGTACTGCGGCACCGCGCAGACCGGCACGAGCCCGGCGCGCACCAGCCCGAGCAGCGCGACGACGGCGGTGGCGCCGATGCCGACCTGCACGAGCACGCGGTCGCCGGGCTCCAGGCCGGCGGCGAGCAGGCGCCGCGCCGCGGCGGCGCTGCGCGCCTCGAGCTCGCCGTAGGAGATGCGGCTGGCCTCGTCCGCGATCGCGGTCGCGTGCGGGCGCTCGCGCGCGGCGCGCTCCACCGCCTCGCCGAGCGTCAGCGGCAGCCACGCGCCGGCGTCGAGCCAGCGCCGCGCCTCGGCGTCGCCGGCGTAGTCCACGTCCGCGAGCGGGTGGCGCGGGCCGCGCCAGCTCTCCTCCGGCAGCATGCGCCGGATCGTATCCAATTCTGAACAGAGCTGTCAAAAACTCGACGTGGCCGTCGAGCCGTCTGTCACCCGTCTGTCACGGTCTCGCGCGCGTCGAGCGCCCGTTCCAGCCGCTCGACGTTCTCGCGCAGCGCGCCGAGCGCCTGCGCGACGTCGTCCTTGCCGCCGGCCGCGCCCGCCCCGCGCGCCGCCGGCGCCTGCACCGCGGCGACGCCCATGCGCGCCACCTCGCGCGCGATCCGCTCGGCGTCATCCCCGCGTTCCGGCCTGCTCCACCAGGCGATCCAGTTGCACATGCCGAGCAGTCCGAGCGCGGCGACGCGCTCGTCGAGCGGGCGCAGCGCACCGCTCGCGACGCCCTCGCGCACGATCCCGGCGAGCCGTTCGAGCACCTCGCGCTTGGCCGCCTGGTGCTCGGCGGCGAGCGGATCGGGCAGGCTGCTCTCGCTCAGCGCGAGCAGGCGGAAGCGTCCCGGGCGCGTGGCGATGCGACGCGCCATCCCCTCGATCGCGGCCTCCAGCCTGCCGATCGGATCCAATGACTCGTCGGCGGCGATGCGCTGGAGCTGCTCCGCCGTCTCCTGCGTGAGCCCGCGCACGAGCGTCCCGAGCAGCTCCTCCTTGCTGCCGATGTAGTGGTAGAGGGCGGTGCGGCTGATGTCGAGCGCGGCGGCGACGTCCTGCAGGCTGGTGCTGGCGAAGCCGCGCTCGGCGAACAGCGCGGCGGCCCGCTCGAGGATCTCCTGCGAGACGAGCTCGCGGCGCGCGTTGCTCTGAGGCTTGCGGGGCGGCATGGGGTCGGCCCGAGCGCTGCGGGCGCGGCGAGCATAGCGGCGCGCGGCGCCGGCGCCGGCGTCAGGCGGCGCCCGCCGCCGGCACGTCAACGCGGCACGACAGCAGCCGCGCCGCCTGCTGCTCGGCCGGGTCGCCCTCGCCGAGCGGGACCGCCGCGCACAGGAACAGCGTGCGTCCGTCGGCGCCGCCGAGCGCGACCGCGTAGGCGGTCTGCCCCTCGCCGACCTCGACGCGGTCGAGCACCTCGCCGCCCGCGCGCACGCGCAGCGCGCCGGCGCCGTGCGCGTCGCCGATCCACAGCGCGCCGTCGGCGTCGAGCGCGATCCCGTCCGGCAGCGGCACGCCGGCCGCGCACGCCTCGACGGTCGTGGCGAAGGGCCGCGCCGGGGCGGCCTCGCCGGCCGCGAAGTCCGCCCACGCGCGCCGGTTCGAGAGCGAGCCGTCGGGCGCGCGGTCGAACGCGGTCACGCGCGCGGCGAAGGTCTCCGCCACCAGCAGCGTGCGCCCGCCGTCGGCGAGCACCATGCCGTTGGGGAAGACGACCTCCTCGACCTCCACGCGCGCGCGGCCGTCGGGATCGACGCGCATCAGCCGCGCCGGCGCGATCGCCGGGTCCGACGCGACGTCCCAGCCGAAGTCGCCGACGTAGGCGCCGCCGTCGCCGTCGAGCAGCAGGTCGTTCGCCGGCCACGGCGTGCAGTCCGACAGGTCGGCCGCCGCGACCGGCTCGCCGTCCTCGATCCGCACGAGCCGCCGGTCGAGCATCGAGCAGACGACCAGCCGTCCGGCGGGATCCCAGCCGAGGCCGGACGGCATCCAGCCCTCCTGCGCCCAGACCGTCTCGGCGCTCCCGTCCTCGCCGAACGCGAGCACGCGGCCGCCGAGCATGTCGGAGGCCCACAGGCGGCCGTCGCGCCAGCGCGGTCCCTCGAGGAAGCCGTAGCCGGTCGCCAGGACCGTCGCGGGGCGCGCGCCCGCGCTCACGCGACCGCCGCGCCCAGGCGCTCCAGCTCGGCGCGGATCACGGCGGCGAACTCGTCCGGCTCGTCGAGGTAGCCGTTGTGGTGGCCGGGGAACGTGGCGAAGCGCGCGCCGAGCCGCTGCGCGATCTCCTCCGCGGGCCGGTAGTAGAAGCGTCCGACGCTGCCGTCGCCGCCTCCGAGCACCACCGGCACGCCGCTCTCGCGCAGCGCCTCGAGGTCGACGTCGAAGTGCGCGAACGGGCCCATCTCGTACTGCAGCAGGAAGTCGAAGTTGCCCGCCAGCCGCGCCATCAGCTCGGGGGTGCGGACCGGCTCCTCCGGCTGGCCGATCTCGGAGGCGAACGTGCCGAAGGCGGCCATCGCGCCCTCGCGCCGCGCCTGCGCCACGACCTCGTCCATGAAGCCCCGCCAGCGCTCGGCGTCGTCGAGCACCCCGACGAGCGGCGGCTCGTGCGCGATCACGCCGGCGACGGCCTGCGGATGCCGGATCGCCAGCTCCAGCGCGATGATCGCCCCGGAGCTGTTGCCGAACACGAACGCGCGGTCGCGGCCGCAGGCCTCGATCACGGCGAGCGCGTCCGCGCACTGCTCCTCGATCCGCACCATGTAGGGGTCGCCGTCGAGCGGGCTGCGCGAGTTGCCGCGGCGGTCGTAGGCGACGACCTCGTAGGCGTCGGCGAGCCGTTCGGCGACGGAGGTGTAGTAGCCGGCGTCGCCGAGACCGCCCGCGATCATCAGCAGCAGCGGCCCGTCGCCCTGCCGCTCGCAGTGCAGCGTGGCCCCGGGGACGGGGACGGAAAAGGTCGCGGGATCGCTCATGGAGGCTCCAACGGTCGGCGTGATGGGATCCAATGGAGTCGCGAGCCTAGCAGCAGCGCACGGTCGCACCGGGGTTTCGTGGGTTGATCCTGGCGCGGTTGGATCCCGTCATGGGGAAGACGCGCATCTTGACCAGGCTCCATCAGCTCTGGAATGATCGGATCCAATTAGCGGTCCCCCGGTAGGAGGAGTCTGAGAGATGCGGGCAAGAAGTCGACAGTCCATCCCCGAATGGATCCGATCAAGCAGCGCGCGCGGTGCGGAGGCCCGCTCATGACGCGCCTTGAGGAGTTGCGCGTCTCGCGCCGCCAGGCGCTGCAGAGCGTCGGCGGCGCGCTGCTCGCCGGCGGGCTCGTGAGCGGGCTCGCCGCCTGCGGCGGCGGCGACGGCGGCTCGTCGTCGACGACCGTGACGGCGTGGTTCAACCGCCCCGAGAACAGAAGAGCGATGGAGGACCTGCTCGCGGCCTTCAAGAGAGACCATCCCGACATCGCCGTCGACGTCGCGTACAAGCCGACGGCCGAGTACCCGGCGGTGCTCAAGACGGCGCTCGTCGGCGGCGCCGGCCCCGACGCGATCGTCACCAACGGCGCCAACGGCATCTGGGGCGACACCGGCGCCGACGGCGGCTACATCCTGCCGCTCGACGGCAGACTCGACCTCTCCGCGCTGCAGCCGTCCGTGCAGAGAGCGATCACCTACAGAGGCCACGTCTACGGCGCGCCCGTCTCGACCTTCCGCGTCGGCGTCTACTACCAGAGAGAGCTGTTCGACAAGCACGGCCTGTCGGAGCCGACCAGCTGGGACGAGCTGCTGGCGACGAGCAGAGCGCTGAGCGACGCCGGCGACGTCGCCGCCTGGGCGATGCCGGCGCAGGACATGATCCTGCCGTTCTTCTTCTATCACCTGGCCGTCAACTCGATCCTCGGCGACGACAGCGTCGCGGCGCTCACGAGCGGCAGACGCAAGCTGACCGACCCGGACCTCGTCAGAGCGGCGCAGCTGATGATCGACGCCTCGAAGACGTTCGCCGAGGGCTACCAGGCCGTCGCGTACGCCGAGGGCAAGGCGCTGTTCGCGCAAGGGCGCGCGGCGATGATCGTCGGCGGCTCCAGCGACTACGCCGGCTACACCGAGATCAACCCGCAGCTCGACGCCGGCTTCTTCGGCTTCCCGTCGCCGGACGGGTCGCAGGCGCCGACCGTCCTCAACGGCCTCTCGATGGCCTACACGGTCAACAAGAAGGCATCCGACCGCGACGCGACCGCGACGTTCGTCACGTGGCTCACGAGCAGAGCGGCGCAGCAGGTCGTGCTCGACCAGCTCGGCCTGCCCTCGATCGACGGGCTCGCGCCGAGCGGGAGCGACACGCGCAGCGCGATGCTGAGAACGATCCTCGGGGTCGACGCGAGCCCGTCTTGGCTCGACTTCCCGACGACCGGCGGCACGATCGTGGCGGTCCAGAGAGCGCCGCAGCTGTTCACCGGCAAGCTGACTGCGGAGCAGTTCGCCGCGCAGGTCCAGAGAGCGATCGTGGTGGCGCCGGCCTGATGTCCGCCGGCACCGTTCCGAGCCGCGGCGCGGCGGTGGCGGCCCGCCGCGGCTCGGAGCGCGCGGCCGCGCTGCGCACCGCGGCGCGGCCGCTGCTGTTCCTCGCGCCGGCGCTGCTGCTGTACGGCGGCTTCCTCGTGCTGCCGACGCTCGGCTCGATCCCGCTCGCGCTGTTCGACTGGAGCGGCGCGGGACCGATCCGGCACTTCGTCGGCTTCGACAACTTCTCGGCCGTGCTGCGCGACCGCCAGTTCCGCGACGCCGCGCTGCACAACGCGTGGCTGTTCGCCGGGCTGTTCGTCTTCACGAACGTCGTCTCGCTCGGGCTCGCGATCCTGCTCGACCGCCGCTACCGGCTGCGCGACGTCTACCGCGCGATCGTCTTCCTGCCCTACGTGCTCTCGACGATCGCGATCGGCTTCGTGTGGCAGCTGCTGCTGAGCCCGAACATCGGCCTGCTGAACCCGGCGCTCGAGGCGGTCGGCCTCGACGGCCTCACGCACGCCTGGCTGGCCGAGCCGGGCACCGCGCTGTGGGTCCTGATCGCGGCGTTCGCGTGGCAGTGGAACGCGCTCGCGACGGTGACCTTCCTCGCCGGCCTGCAGAACGTCCCGCGCGAGCTGCGGGAGGCCGCGCGGATCGACGGCGCGCGCGGCTGGCGCGTGCTCAAGGACGTCACCGTCCCAGCGCTGGCGCCCGCGTTCACGACCGTCAACGTGCTGCTCGTGATCTTCGCCTTCCGCGCGTTCGAGCTCGCCTACGTGATCACCGGCCCGGTCGGCGCGCCCGGCGGCTCGACGCTGCTGATGGGCGTCTCGATCTACGCGAACGCCTTCCCCACCAGCGGCGGCTACTCGTCCGCGACGAACGTCAGCTACGCGATGGCGCAGGGCGTGACGCTGTCGATCGTGCTGGGGCTGGTCGCGCTCGCGATGCTCGTCCTGCTGACCCGAAGGGAGCGCCGTGTCCGTTGAGGTCCTCGCCGAGCCCGACGCGCGCGTACGCGCCCGCGCCGCCTTCCGCCGCCGCGAGCGGCTGCGCTCGCTGCGGGGCCAGGCGCCGCTCGTGCTCGCCTGCCTGCTCGTGCTGGCGCCCTGCTGGTTCCTGGCGCTGGGCGCGTTCAAGTCGGTCAGCGAGTTCTTCGAGTCGCCGTTCGGCCTGCCGCGCTCGTGGAGCGTGCACAACTTCACCGACGCGTGGGAGCAGGCCGGCTTGACGACGGCGTTCCGCAACAGCGTCGTGATCACGGCGGCCTCGGTGTTCCTCAGCACCGCCTGCGCGGCGCTCGCGAGCTTCGCGATCGCGCGCCTTCGCTTCCGCGGCGCGACGGTCGTGCAGCTGGCGCTCGTCGCCGGGCTCGTGCTGCCGACGCAGCTGATCGTGATCGCGGCGTTCGTCGAGATGCGCTGGCTCGGGCTGCTCGGGACGATCCTGCCGGTGATCCTCTTCTACGGCGTGTCGGGGATCCCGATCGGCGTGCTGTTCCTCGTCGGCTTCTTCCGTGCGATCCCGGACGCGCTGACGGAGGCGGCGGCGATCGACGGCGCCGGCACCTGGCGGCAGTTCCGCGACGTCGTGCTGCCGCTCGCGCGCGCGCCGATCATGACGGTGGCGATCCTCAACAGCGTGTGGATCTGGAACGACTTCTTCGTGCCGCTCGTGTTCGCCAACCAGGAGTCGCTGCAGACGGTGCCGCTGGCGATCCTCAACTTCTACGGCGCCAACACGACCGACTACGGGCTCGTGTTCGCGGGCGTCGTGATGTCGGCGATCCCGGTGGTCGCGGTCTACGTCGCGATGACGCGCCAGTTCATCGGCGGCGTGATGGCGGGCGGGGTCAAGGGCTGACCGCCCCGCCCGCCTGGCCCCGCAGCCGCGCCAGCTGCTCGCGCAGCGCGGCCGCGAACGCGTCGGGCTCGTCGAGGTAGGCGTTGTGGTGGCCGGGGAAGGTCGCGAACGGCGCGCCCAGCAGGCGCGCCAGCTCGACCGCCGGGCGGTAGTAGCGCCGGCCCCGGCTGCACGCGCCGCCGGCGAGCGCGAGCGGGACGCCGCTCCCCTGCAGCCGATCGAGGTCGGGCCGGTGGCCGACGAAGCCCTCCAGCTCCCAGCGCAGGAAGCGGTCCCAGTTGCCGGCCAGGCGCGCGAGCAGCGCCGGGTCGCGCACCGGGTCCTCGACGCGCCCGACGCCGTCGGCGAAGCGCTTGAACGCGACCTGCGCGCCGTGCTGCGCGAACAGCTCCAGCACCTCCGCGTAGAAGCGCCGCTGCTCGGCCGCGTCCGGCAGCAGCTCGACCAGCGGCGGCTCGTGCGCGACGACGGCCGCGACCGCAGCAGACCCGCGCGCCGCCAGCTCGAGCGCGACGATCGCCCCGCCGCTGTTGCCGAACGCGAGCGGGCGGTGCGCGCCCGCCGCCTCGGCGACGGCGAGCGCGTCGTCGGCCTCCTGCGCAATCGCCAGCGCCGTGGGCGGCTCGGTGAGCGCGCTGCGCGAGTTGCCGCGGCGGTCGTAGGAGAGGACCGTGTACGCATCGGCGAGCCGCTCGCCGAGCGGCTCGTAGTAGCCGGCGTCGCCGCCGCCGCCGGCGATCAACAGCAGCGCCGGTCCGCTGCCGCGCCGCTCGACGTGCAGCCGCGCGCCGGGCACGGGCACGACGAGCGTCTCGACGGCGCTCACCCCTGCGCGAGGAAGTCGCCGACGACGCGCGCGAGCTGGTCGGGATCGAGCCGGTGGGCGATGTGGCCCTGGCCGGCGAGCCGCGCGAGGCGCGCGTCCGGCAGCAGCTCCACGAGCAGCTCGCACGCGCGCCGGTGCGGCTCGAGGCTCTGCTCGCCGACGATCACCAGCGTCGGCATCGCGATGCGCGCGAGCCGCTCGCGCGTCCACGGCTCGCGCTCGACGACCGAGGCGATCTCGCGCGGGAGCGTCCAGCCGACCTCGGCCAGCTCCTCCCACAGCGGCTGGCCCTTCAGCGCGAGCGTCCCGTCGAGCTCCTCCCGCGTGATCAGGCCGGCGTCGGCCATCTCGCCGAGGCCGGCGGCGAGCAGCGCGTCGGGGTCGGCCTCGGCGCTCAGCGCGACCAGCCGCTCGGCGCGCTCGCGCGCGATCGAGCCGGTGTCGCCGGGCTCGTAGAGCACGAGCCGGCCGATCTCGCCCGGCGCGGCCGCGAGCGCCGCCTCGATCGCGGCCGCGCCGCCGTAGGAGTGCCCGAGCAGCGCCGCACCGGGACCGGCCGCGGCCAGCACCGCGCGCACGTCGGCCGCCTCGGCGGCGAGCGAGTGCGGCTCGCCGCGGTCGCTGCCGCCGCGGCCGCGGCGGTCGACGACGAACAGCTCGTGGCGGTCGGCGAGGCGGTCGGCGACGAGCTGCCAGCGGCGCGCGTTGCCGAGCCCGCCGTGGACGATCACGAGCGGCGGGCCGCTGCCGATCCGACGGAACGCGATGCGCGTCCCGTCGGCGGAGACGACCTGGTGATCCTCAGTCGGCGTGTGCGTGCTCATCCGTGGTCTCCTTCGTGGTCGTGACGCCCGGGCCGTGCGGCCTCAGCGCGCGGCGAGCGCGACGGGCGCCGAGGCGTCGCCGCCGCCGGTCTCGCCGGTCGACAGCGCCAAGCCGGTCTCGGGGTCGAAGAAGTGCAGCTGGCTCGGGTCGAGCGCGAGCCGCAACGGCTCGCCCGCGCGTGCGCGCGTGCGCTGGTCGACGCGGGCGTTGAAGGTGACGCGATCGCGCGCCAGCAGCGTCGCCTCCTCGCCGTCGGCGGCGTCGCGCAGCTCGTCGCGGTCGACCGGCTGCGCGTCGAGCTCGAAGAAGACGTGGCTGTCGGCACCGAGCTCCTCGACGACGTCGACGTCCACGTCGAGGCGGGGGAGCGCCTCGGCGGCGAAGGCGGCGTCCTCGAAGCTCTCCGGGCGGATGCCGAGGATCACCTCGCGCGCCGCGCCTGCCGGCCGGCGCGAGGAGTCCAGCGGCACGCGCACGCCGCCGAAGACGGCCGCGCCGCCCTCGACGGTCGCGCGCACGAGGTTCATCGCCGGAGAGCCGATGAACGCCGCGACGAACAGGTTGCGGGGCCGGCGGTAGAGCTCCTGGGGCCGGTCGACCTGCTGGATGCGGCCGTCGCGCATCACGGCGACGCGCTGGCCGAGCGTCATCGCCTCCACCTGGTCGTGCGTGACGTAGACGGTCGTGACGCCGAGCCGGCGATGCAGCTGCGCCAGCTCGGCGCGCATCTGCACGCGCAGCTTCGCGTCGAGATTCGACAGCGGCTCGTCCATCAGGAAGGCGGCTGGCTCGCGCACCATCGCGCGGCCGATCGCGACGCGCTGGCGCTGGCCGCCGGAGAGCGCGGCGGGACGGCGCTCCAGCAGCTCGCCGAGCGCCAGCACGCGCGCGACGTCGGCCACGCGCGCGGCGATCTCCTGCTTCGGCGTGCCGCGCACGCGCAGGCCGTAGCCGAGGTTCTGCCGCACCGTCATGTGCGGATAGAGCGCGTAGCTCTGGAACACCATCGCGATGTCGCGATCGCGCGGCTCGACGTAGGTGACGTCGCGCTCGCCGATCGCGATGCCGCCCGAGCTGACCGTCTCCAAGCCGGCGATCGCGCGCAGCAGCGTCGACTTGCCGCAGCCGGACGGTCCGACGAGCACGAGGAACTCGCCCTCCTCGATGGTGAGGCTGACGGCGTCGACCGCGCGCACGCCGCCGGCGAACTCCTTCACGACCTCGTCCAGGACGATCCTGCCCATCTGCCGTCTCTCCCTCTCAGACTCCGCGCCGACTGTAGGGAGGCGATACCCCGCTGTCAACAGTTTTGGATCCTATTTGTCCGCGGAACCGCACTGCGTGGCCACTTCCTCACTGAAACGGGTGTCTTTCGGATCCGGATTCGTCACCGTGCGCTGCCCGACACGAGCAGCGCTCCGGCGTCCACCGCCAGCGCCGCGCCGGTCACGTGACGCGCCTCGTCGGAGGCCAGGAACGCGACCGCCGCGCTCACGTCCGCCGGCTCGACCCACGGCACCGGCAGCGCGTGGACGGCGCGATGGCGCTCGGCGAGCGCGTCGCGATCCAGCCCGGCCGGCGCGAGCTCGGCCAGCATCGGCGAGTCGACGACGGTCGGGTTCACGAGGTTGACGCGGATCCGCTGCGGCGCCAGCTCGAGCGCGAGCGCCTGCACGAGCCCGGCGAGGCCGTGCTTGGACGCGACGTAGCTCGCCAGCCGCGGCGCCGCCTTGACCGCCATCGTCGAGCCGATCGCGACGATCGCGCCGCCGCGCCCGCCGGCGAGCATGTGCGGCAGCGCCGCGCGGCAGGTGCGCCAGACGCCCGTCAGGTTGACGGCGAGCGTCCGCTCCCAGCTCTCCTCCGTCTCCTCCAGCACGCCGGCGCTCGCGGCGACGCCCGCGTTGGCGACGACGACGTCGAGCCGGCCGAGTCGCGCGACGCCGTCGTCGACGAGCGCGCGCAGCTGCGCCGGGTCGCGCACGTCGGCCGCGCCCGCGACGATCCGCCGCCCGCTCGCGCGCACCTGCTCGACGGTCTCCGCGAAGTCGCGCGCGAGCGGACCCGCGCCCGCCGCGTCGGGCGCCTCCAGGTCGGCCGCGATCACGTCCGCGCCCTCGTGCGCCAGTCGCAGCGCGTGCGCGCGCCCCTGCCCGCGCGCGGCGCCGGTGACGAGCGCGACGCGGCCGGCGAGGCGCCCCTCGCGCACGCGTCAGCCGTCCAGGCGCGGGTCGAAGACGAGCTTGGCGGCCCGCCCGGCGCGCAGGTCGGCGAACGCGTCGGCGAACGCGGCGAGCGGCACGACCCCGCTGACGAGCGGCGCGAGCTGCACGTCGCCGCGCTCGATCAGCGTCATCGCACGCAGCCACGACGGCGGCGTCGAGGCATAGCCGGTGCGCACGTCGACCTCCTTGAGCAGCATCTCGTCGAACGGCACGTGCACCGGCGTCCCGTAGATGCCGATCTGGACCATGCGCCCGCCGCGCCGCACGCTCGCGAGCGCGGCCGCCACGCCCGAGGCGCTGCCCGAGCACTCGAGCACGACGTCGAACGACTCGCGCGCGGACGGCTCCTCGGTGACCTCCAGACCGAGGCTGCGCGCCAGCGCCAGGCGCGCCGCGTCGCGCGGGAGCCCGCCGACGAGCACCTCCCCGCCGCAGGCGCGCGCCACCTGCGCCGCGAGCAGGCCGATCGGACCGGGGCCGATCACCAGCACGGCGTCCCGCGGCCCGACCACGGAGGGGTCCAGCAGGCAGTGGCAGACGCATGCCAGCGGCTCCGCCAGCGCGGCGGCGTGCAGCTCGACGCCGTCGGAGACGCGGTGGAGGTTGAGCGCCGGAACGACGACCTGCGCCGCGAAGCCGCCGTCGACGTGGATGCCGATCGAGCGCCGCCAGGGGCACAGGTTCGGACGGCCGCGGCGGCACAGCGGGCATCTGCCGCAGGTCGCGTAGTAGGTCTCGGTCACGACCCGCGCGCCGAGCCACTCCGCGTCGACCCCCGCCCCCAGCTCGCTCACGACGCCGGCGACCTCGTGGCCGAGCGTCACCGGCGGCACGCACTCCATCTCGCCGGCCTCGATGTGCAGGTCGGTTCCGCACACGCCCGCCCCGTGGACGTCGAGGCGCACCTCGCCGGTTGCGAGCGGGCGTCGCGGCCGCTCCATGAGCGCCAGGCCGCCGGGGCCCGCAGCCGTCTTCGCCAAACCGATCACCGCATCTCCCTCTCCCACAACACGACAAGACTTGGATCCAAAGTCTAATGCCAACTGGCAAATACTCGCCGTCGCACGTCAGATCATGGCCGAATAGGATCCGATACGCGTGTTGACGTATCCTGAGCCGGTCGGGAGCCCCCGCCGGACCCATCCCCCGACCCGCAAGCGACAGGAGCCCGCATGACCGCCGCGACCGACCCGCTGGCACGTCCCACGCCGCCGTGGTACGACGAGGCGAAGCTCGGCCTCTTCGTCCACTGGTCGCCGGCGTCGATCCCGGGCTGGGCGCCGCTCGCGCGCGTGCAGGACCTGTGGGACCTGCCGGACGACCCGGACGGCATCCCGAAGCTGTGGCGCAGCCTCCCGCACGCGGCGATGTACCAGCACGCACTCGCGATCCCCGCCAGCCCCACCGCCCGCCACCACGCCGAGCACTACGGCGCGCAGCCCTACGACGCGTTCGTCGAGCGCTTCCGCGACGAGCTCGTGCCGGCCTGCGACCCGGGCCCGTGGGCCGACCTGGCCGCCGCGAGCGGCGCGCGCTACGTCGTGCTGACGACGAAGCTGACCGACGGCTTTCCGCTGTGGCCGACCGCGCAGTCGCATCCGCACAAGCGCGACTGGCGCGCGCAGCGCGACCTCGTCGGCGAGACGGCCGCGGCCGTGCGCGCCAAGGGCCTGCGCTTCGGCACCTACTACTGCGGCGGGCTCGACCCGACGTTCGGGCCGCTGCCCGTCACGAGCCTGACCGAGACGATCCCGCACGACCCGCGCTACCTGCCCTACGCCGTCGCGCAGTGGCGCGAGCTGATCGAGCGCTACCAGCCGAGCGTGCTGTGGAACGACTTCGGCCTGCCGCTCCCCGAGGACGAGCTGCGCGCCTTCTTCGCCGACTACCTCGCGCGCGTGCCCGACGGCGTCGTCAACAACCGCTTCCAGGCCACCGGCGGCACGACCGAGCAGCCCTCGCCGCTGTTCTCGGACTTCACGACGCCCGAGTACTCGACGGCCGGCTCGCCCGACTGGAAGTGGGAGGCGACGCGTGCGATCGGCCGCTCGTTCGGCTACAACCGGCTCGACTCCGAGCGCACGTACCTGAGCGTCGCCGAGCTCGTGCACCTGCTCGCCGACGTCGTCGCGCGCGGCGGCAACCTGCTGCTCAACGTCAACCCGACCGCGACCGGCGAGCTGCCGGCCGCCGAGGCGCAGCGGCTGCTCGGACTCGGCTGGTGGCTGCGCACCGACGGCGCCGCGATCTACGGCACCCGCCCGTGGACGCGCAACGCCGGCATCACGCCCGAGGGGCTGCCGATCCGCTACACCGCCTCGCCCGACGCGATCCACGCGATCGTGCTGGGGAGCCCGCGCGGCGCCGCCGCCGACCTCGACGTGTTCCTCGCCGACGACGCCGTCGTCGCGCTCGAGCGCCTGCCGGGCGCGCCGCTGCGCTGGTCGACGACGCCGACGGGCGTCCGCGTCGAGCTGCCGGAGGCGCCCGACGAGCGCCCCGCGCTGACGCTGCGGCTGACGCCGCCGGACGCGGTGCGCCCGGCGGCCTGAGCTTGCGTGCCGCCGCGCGCCTACGCGCGCGCGGCCGCGCCGAGCCGCGCGGCGACCGCCGCGGCGATCGCCTCGGCGCCCGGCAGGTGGGCGTCCTCCAGCGGCGGGCTGTACGGCACCGGGCTGTCGGGCGTCGCCAGCCGCCAGGCGTCGTCGAGCTCGCCCATCGCGCGCTCGACCGCGAGCGCGAGCACGCCGGCGGCCCAGCCGCCCGTCAGCGGCCCCTCCTCGACGACGAGCAGGCGGTTGGTCTTCGCGACGGAGGCGCCGATCGTGTCCCAGTCGAGCGGTCGCAGCGTGCGCAGGTCGATCACCTCCGCGTCGATCCCCTGCGCGGCGAGCTGCTCGGCGGCCGCGAGGCTGTCGTGCACGCCCTTCATCGCCGCGACGATCGTCACGTCGGTGCCCTCGCGCACGACCCGCGCGACGCCCAGCGGCAGCGGCTCGGTCGTCTCGCGCGGGCCCTTCATCGAGTAGAGGCGCTTGTGCTCGAAGACGAGCACGGGGTTGTCGTCGCGGATCGCCGCCTTCAGCAGGCCGGCGGCGTCGTTCGGGTTCGACGGGCAGACGATCTTGATGCCGGGCACGCCCTCGATCCACGAGATCGGCATCTGCGAGTGGATCGAGCCGAAGCGGCCGCCGCCGCCGACGATCGAGCGGATCGTCAGCGGCACGCTGCTCTGCTCGTTCGAGACGTACCAGAACTTCGACGCCTGGTTGACGAGGCAGTCCAGCGCCAGCAGCAGGAAGTCGCCGAACATGATCTCGAACACCGGGCGCATGCCGGTGACCGCGCTGCCGAAGCCCGCGCCGGCGATCGCCAGCTCGGAGATCGCCGTGTCGAACACGCGCCCCGGGTGGCGCTCCAGCAGTCCGGTCGTGGCGGCGAACACCCCGCCGGCGGCGGCGACGTCCTCGCCGAAGAAGATCACGCGCTCGTCACGCGCGAGCTCCTCGTCGAGCGCGTCGCGGACGGCGTGGCGGAACTCGATGTCGGTCATCGCTGACGGTCTCCTGGGTGAGGGTGGGGACGGCTCACAGCAGGAGCCCCATCGGTGACTGCAGGCGGTCGCGCACGGCCGCGAGGAACGCGGCCGCGTCCGCGCCGTAGAGGATGCGGTGGTCGGCGGTGAGCGTGAGCGAGCAGATCCAGCGCGCGACGATCTCGCCCTCGCGCACGACCGCGCGCCGCTCGGCGGCGCCGACGGCGAGGATCCCCGCCTGGCCCTGGTTGAGGATCGCCGTGAAGGAGGCGATCCCGAACATGCCGAGGTTCGAGACGGTGAAGGTCCCGCTCGCCAGCTCGGCCGGCGTGACGGAGCCCTCGCGCACGGCGCCGGCGAGCCGGCGCGCCTCGCGCGCGATCGCGCCGAGCGACTTCTCGTCGGCGTCGCGGATCGTCGGCACGACGAGCCCGTCGGGCCGCGCGACGGCGATCCCGACGTTGACGCGGCCGAACAGCTCGAACGCGCCGTCGTGCCAGCGCCCGTTCGCGCGCGGCACGTCGCGCAGCGCGCGCGCGACCGCCTTCACGACGAAGTCGTTGAGGCTCGGCAGCGGCTCGCCCTCGCCCAGCTCGCCGCGCAGCTGCTCGCGCAGCTCGACGGCGGCCTGCATGTCGACGTCGATCGTCGTGGTGAACTCGGGGATCGTCGCCTTCGCCTCGGCCATCCGCCGCGCGACGACCTGCTGCGCGCGCGTCGGCTGCTCGACCGCCAGCTCGCCGCGGCCGCCGGCCTCGGCGGCCGCCGGCTCGGTTGGCTGCGCCTGCGCGTCCGGCGCGGGCGCGGCGGCGGCGGCGGGCGCGGCGGCGGCGCCGGCCTGCGGCTGCGCCGCGAGCACGTCCGCCTTGACGATGCGGCCGCCCGGGCCGCTGCCGACGATCGCCGCCAGCTCGACGCCGAGGTCGGCGGCGATCCGGCGCGCGAGCGGCGAGGCGTTCGCGCGGCCGGGGCGCGCACCTTCGGAGGGGATCTCCGCGGCCGGCGCGCGCTCGTCCGTGGGAGCCGCGGGCGGCTGCGCCGGCGCAGGGTCGGGCGCGGGCGCGGGCGCGGCGGCCGGGGCCGCCGGCGCGCTCGCCGTCGGGTCGAGCGCCGTGCCGGCCGGGTGGATGCGCGCGACCGGCGCGCCGAGCGCGACCGTCTCGCCCTCGGCGACGAGCACCTCGACCACTCCGGCGGCCTCCGCCTCGTAGGTCACGGTCGCCTTGTCGGTCTCGATCTCGATCAGGTCCTCGCCGCGCGCGACCTCGTCCCCGCTGGCGACCAGCCAGCGCACGATCGTCGCCTCCTCCATCGAGTCGGAGAGACGGGGCATCGCGACCTCGACCACGGTCGCGGGGCTCACGGCGCGAACTCCCGCACCGGAGCGCTCGGGTCGGGCCACGGGGCCGTCAGCGCGCGCTCGCACACCAGGTCGATCTCGGCCTGGACCTCGTCGTCGACCGCCGCGATCTGCTGCTCGCTCATCCCGTGGCGCTCCGCCAGCGCGCGGCGCGCGACCACGAGCGGCTCGCGCGTCTTCCACTCGTCCAGCTCGCCCGGCTTGCGGTACTTCGCCGGGTCGCTGCGCGAGTGGCCGACGAGCCGGTACGTGAGCGACTCCACGAACGCCGGGCCCTCCCCGCAGCGGGCGTGCTCGAGCGCGCGGCCGGCCGCCTCGCGCACCGCCCACACGTCGTTGCCGTCGACCGACTCGGCCGGGATGCCGAAGACGCGCGGACGGTCGACGATCGCGCCGGCCGTCACCGTGTGCGTCGGCGTGTACTCCATGTAGAGGTTGTTCTCGCAGACGAACACCATCGGCAGGCGCTCGACCTGCGCGAAGTTGAGGCACTCGTGGAAGTAGGCCTGGTTGGTCGCGCCGTCGCCGAAGAACGCGACCGCGACGTTCGGCATGCCGCGGTGCTTGAACGCGAGCGCCGCGCCGAGCGCGGCCGCCATGCTCGCGCCGACGATGCCGAAGCAGCCGATCAGCCCGTGCTCGAGGTCGACGACGTTCATCGAGCCGGCGCGGCCGCCGCAGATGCCGGTCGCGCGGCCGCACAGCTCGTCCATCAGCGCCTGCGCCGGGGTGCCGAGCGCGAGCGCCGCGCCGTGGCCGCGGTAGGTCGCCGCCACGCGGTCGCCCTCGCGCAGCATCGAGACGACGCCGACGGCGCTCGCCTCCTGGCCGGAGTAGAGGTGCGTCGTGCCGTAGATCTCGCTCTTGAGGAACAGCGCCTGCACGGCGTCCTCGAAGCGGCGGATCTCGACCATCCGCCGGTACAGCCCGACGTCCGTCGCGGCATCGGCGTCCGGCGCGGGCGCCGCTCCGTTCCGTCTCCGCGCGGCCTCCTGAACCGCCGCTCGTCGCTCAGCCATCGCCAATTCCCCTCTCTTGCCTCGTGGGCGGCCGCCGCCGAGCTGTCGGGCTCCTTCGGACCTGCCCTTCCTGATCTAGAGCATACGATGTTCGTATACCGAGCGTCAAATCGGATCCAATCAGCGGCGCGCTGGCCCGAGCCACGAGCTCGGTCAGCAAAGCCAGTCTTCATCGAAGATTACCGGTAGCGACGAGTGGTTGTCCCGCTCGGAGCGACGGGAAAGCGGAGCTGTGATCTGTGTACAAGGCAGCGCCGAGTGGCGCATCGCGAGATCCTTGACGTATACAATCGCTGAGAGTCCGCGCCATGTCCATGACCCCCTCGCTCGACGCGACCGAGTTCGCCTACCAGGAGATCCGCCGCCGGATCCTCGACGACGTCTACGCGCCGGGGAGCCGTCTGCCGGAGGCCGAGGTCGCCTCCTCGCTGGAGCTCAGCCGCACGCCGGTGCGCTCGGCGCTCGTGCGGCTCGACGTCGAAGGGCTCGTCGAGCTGATCCCGAACCGCGGCGCGTTCGTCGCGAAGTGGTCCCCGGCCGACGTCGAGGAGATCTTCGGGCTGCGGATCGCGCTCGAGCCGCTTGCCGCGGCGCTCGCGGCGCGGCACATCCGCCCGGCGGAAGTGGCCGAGCTGCGCAGCCTCGCGGCGCAGATGGAGGGCGCGCTCGAGTCATCCGGGCCCGAGCGCTCGCACGTCGACGCCTCGACCGAGCTCAACGCGCAGTTCCACCGCGTCCTGATCGACGCCGCGCGCAGCCATCACCTGCGCTCGATGCTCTCCTCGGTGATCGAGTTCCCGCTGATGCACCGGACGATCGGCGAGTTCGAGCCCGAGCGCCTGTGGCACGCCTGGGCTGAGCACCGCGAGCTGATCGCCGCGGTGGAGGCGCGCGACGAGCGGCTCGCCGAGTCGGTGATGCACACGCACGTGCTCGCCGCGCGCGACGTGATCCGCCGGATGCTGTGGCGCGCGGCGACGGCGCCGGCCGCCTGAGCGACGCGGTCAGGCGCGCCGCAGCGCGTCGGTGCGGCGCGCGAGCAGCGCTCGCTGCGCGGTGCGCAGGTGGGAGCGCATCGCCGCCTCCGCCCATTCCGCATCGCCCTGCTGGAGCGCCACGACGAGCTCGCGGTGCTGCGCGACCGCGATGCGCGCGTCGTCCTCCTCCAGCTGGCGGCCGTCGCGCAGCAGCGGCAGCTCGTACAGCCCGGCGATCAGCCCCGCGAGCCGCGGCCGGCGGCTCATCGCGGCGACCGCGAGATGGAAGTCGCGGTTGAGCCGCGCCGCCTGCTCGACCTCGCCGCCGGGCGCCAGCGCGCGCTCCATCGCCTCGACGTTCGCGGCCAGCCGCTCGACCTCGTCCTGCTCGCGCGCGCGCGCGGCCACGCCCGCGGCCTGCGCCTCGAGCGCCTCGCGCACGCGCAGCAGCTCGTCCGCGTCGATCGTCGTCTCCGCCGCGACGACCGCGCCGCGCTTGGGCGTGAGGTGCACGAAGCCCTCCGCGTCGAGTCGCACGAGCGCCGCGCGGATCGGCGTGCGGCTCATCGCGAGCGTCTCGCTCAGGCTCGCCTCGGTCAGCCGTGCGCCCGGGCCGAGCTCCCCCGTGCTGATGTTGCGGCGGATCTCCTGGTAGGCGCGCTCGGCGGCGTCGCCTGAGCGTCCCCGCTCGTCCGTGCTGGGCGTCATCGCGGCGCCGATCGTACCGGCGTCGGCGGCATCGTCAGCGCCCCGGCTCGATCGCGTACGTGCGCAGCGCGGTGCCCGAGAAGAGGGCGGTGCGCTCGGAGCCGCTCAGCTCCGCGGTGATCGCGTCGAACGCCGCCCACATGTCCGCGTAGCTCGCGGCCGCGCGGTCGACCGGGTAGTTGCTGCCGAGCATGCAGCGCTCCGGCCCGAACAGCTCGATCGCCTCCAGCAGCAGCGGGCGCGCGCTCTGCACCGTCCACTGCGGCCCGAACAGCGCCAGGCCGGAGATCTTCAGCACCGAGCGGGGGACGCGCTCGGCGAAGCGCGCGAGCCCGTCGCGCCACACCCGCATCCCGTCCTCGTCGCCGAGCGGCGGGAAGCCGGTGTGCTCGACGATCACCGTCAGCTGCGGCAGCGCCGCGCACACGTCCGCCGCGTAGGCGAGCTGGTGATGCCAGACGAACAGGTCGAAGGACAGCTCGTGCTCGGGCAGCCGCGCGAGCCCGGCGCGCCACGCCGGGTCGAGCAGCATGTTCTCGCGCGGCAGGTCGGCGCGCGTGGAGGCCGGGTCGAACCACGCCTCCTGCCGGATCCCGCGCATCGGCGCGAACGCGCGATGGCGCTCGAGCACGTCGTCGAGGTCGGGCGCGCGCAGGTCGGCGTAGGCGACGTAGGCCATCGGCGCGACCGGCTCGGGCAGCGTCGCCAGCCAGGCGGTCTCCCGCACCGGGTCGGTCGCGTGGTCGACCTCCGCCTGCACGTGGACGCCGGCGAGCAGGTCCAGCTCGCCGACGTCCGCCTGCCAGTCGTGCGGCAGGTAGCCGTCGCGCAGGAACTCCAGCCCGCTGCCCGCGATCCACGGGTAGTCGAAGCGCCCCAGGTCGAGGAAGTGCAGGTGCGAGTCGACGATCGGCGGCGGGGCGGCGGTCACTCGCCGAACTCCCACGACATCATCCCCTCCGGGCCCATCGCCAGCATGCCGCCGTCGACCTTCAGGTCAGCGCCGTTGACGAACGAGGCCTCGTCGGAGGCGAGGAACGCGATCGCCTGCGCGATCTCCGACGGGTCGGCGGTGCGGTCGGCGAGGTTGTACGCGCCCCAGATCTTGTCCCATCTCGGACGGTCGCCGCCGGCCGCTCTGGCGAGCACCTCGGTCCACGTGAAGCCGGGGCTGACGCTGTTGACGCGCACCTTGCGCGGCGCGAGGTCGAGCGCCTGGCAGCGCGTCAGCGAGTGCACCGCGCCCTTCATCGCGTTGTAGGTCCAGCGGTTCGGCTCGGCGACGTATCCGGAGATGCTCGCCAGGTTCACGACGGCCGGATGCGCCGAGCGCCCGAGCGCGTCCGCGGCGGTGGCGACGAGCGCCGCGGGCGCGTGCAGGTTGACCTCGAACGTGCGCCGCCACTGCTCCGGCGTCGCCTCCAGGCCGGCGAGCAGGAACACGGCCGCGTTGTTGACGAGCACGTCGAGCACGCCGTCGGGGCCGCTGCCCTGCTCGACGATGCGCCGCTGCGCATCCGGATCGGTGACGTCGGCGGCGAGCGGCGTGAAGCGCTCGGCCAGCTCGCCGAGCTGCCCGACGTAGCGCTCCAGCAGCTCGTCGTCGACCTCGACGCCCAGCACGTGCGCGCCCTCCTCGAGGAAGCGGCGCGCGGTCGCGGCGCCGATCCCGCCGCCGCAGCCGGTCACGACGACGCGGCGGCCGGCGAAGCGCCCGCCGGGCGGCGCGATCTCGGCCGGGTCGATGTACGTCGCCAGCGACGTGATGCGCTCGCCGTCGCCGCGCATCACGTTGACGCCGCGCAGCCTGCGCTCGTTGCCCTGCGGATCGCGGAAGAGCGCGCGGAACTCGAGCGCCGCCTGCTCGGCGCCGCCGAGCACGCGCGTCACCTCGACCGACAGCTCCGGGTACTGCGCCGCGCTGTCGGCGTAGAACGGGCGGATCTGGTCGACGCCGCGCAGGCGGATGCTCGGCCCCTCCCATTCCGCGTCCGGCACGAAGAAGGACATGATGCGATCCAGGTCGCGCGACTCCTCCGCCTTCCAGTACTCGCGCGTGATCTCCTCGATGGTCCTCATGTCCGGCCCGTCTCCTCTCGTTCGTCGTCGACGCGCGGCGTCGCCGCGTCGTCCCCTCCAGTCATCTGCAGCACGATCGCCTCCGCGCTCATGCCCTCGCCGGACAGCTCCGCGACGACCGTCCCGCGGCGCAGCACGAGCACGCGGTCGCACAGCTCCACGAGCTCCTCCGGCTCGCTCGAGCCGATCACGCAGGCCTTGCCCTCCGCCGTCAGCTCGCGCAGCAGCGCGTGCACGGCGGCGCGCGCGACCACGTCGACGCCGACGGTCGGGTCCTCGAGCACGAACACCTCGCCGCCGGCGTACAGCAGCCGCGCCAGCAGGCCCTTCTGCTGGTTGCCGCCCGACAGCTGCCCCATCCGCATCGTCAGCGACGGCACGCCGACGCGCCGCGCGACCGGCTCAGCCGCGCGCAGCTCGCGCTCGCCCGTCGTCATGCCGCCGCGCGCGGCCCGGCCGAGCGCCGCCAGCACGACGTTGTCGCACACGCTGCTGGCCGGCAGCGAGGCGGCGGCGCGCGAGGGCGGCAGGTAGCCGACGCCGCGGCGCAGCGCCTCGCGCACCGAGCCGACGGGACGGCCGCGCATCCGCACGGCGCCCGCGAGCGGACGGCCCGCGCCGCTGATCGCCGCGAACACCTCCTCGACGCCCGAGCCGGGCAGGCCGGCGAGCCCGAGCACATCGCCTGACTCGACGGCGAACGAGACCTCGCGCAGCCGCCCGCCGGCAAGTCCCTCCACCTCCAGCAGCGTTCTGCGCGGGCCGGCGTGCGCGCGCGGCGCGCGCGGCGGCCGCTGCGCGACAGCCTCCCGCTCCGCCTCGGCCTCCTGTCTGGCGATCGAGCGCACGAGCGCATCGACCGTGATCTGCTCGCCGCGCAGCTGGCCCGCGCGCGCGCCGTCGCGCATCAGCGTGACGACGTCGCACAGGCGCTGGACCTCGGCGAAGCGGTGCGAGATGTACAGGATCGCGATCCGCTCGCGCTTGAGCGCCTCGACGACGTCGATGACGGCCCCGGCGTGCTCCGCCGTCATGCCGGCGGTCGGCTCGTCGAAGATCACCACGGCGGCGTCGCGGTGCAGCGCCTGCGCGACCGCGACGGTCTTCTGGTCCGGCGGCGACAGCGTGCCGACCTCGCGGTCGAGGTCGAAGGAGGCGCCGAGCCGGTCGAGCGCGTCGCGCGCCTCCGCCCGCGCGCGACGGTCGAGCACGAAGCCGCCGCGGCGCGGCTCGGAGCCGAGCGTCACGACCTGCGCGACGGTCATCTCCGCGAGCACCGCCAGCTCCTGCGGCACCGACACGACGCCGTGGTGGATCGCCTCGCGCGGGCTGCGCGGCGCGAACGGCTCCCCGCGCAGCCGGGTCGCACCCGCATCGGGGCGCACGCGGCCGGTGATCGCGTTCACGAGCGTGCTCTTGCCGGCGCCGTTGGGGCCGATCAGGCCGTGCACGACGCCCGGCTCGAGCGCGATGTCGACGCCGCGCAGCGCATGCACGCCGCCGAAGCGCTTCGACAGCCCCTCGGCGACCAGGACCGCCGCGCTCATGACTGCTCGCGCCGCGTCACGAGCACCGCCACGAGCAGGACGAGACCCTGCACGAACACCGTCAGCCACGGCGGCGAGTCGATGATCGTCAGGCCGGTCGTGAGCGTGCCGATGAAAAGCGCACCGAACAGCGTGCTCCACGGTCCGAAGCGCCCGCGACCGGTCGCAGCCGCGCCGAGGAAGGCCGCGGTGTACGGCGCGAGCAGCAGGCCGGAGCCGCTGTCGGGGAAGTGCTGCGAGGCGCGTGAGACGATGATGACCGACGCGAGGCCGGCGCACGCGCCCATCAGCATGAAGCCGTAGACGGTGCTGCGCTGGACGGTCAGCCCCGCCAGCCGCGCGGCGGTCGCGTTCGAGCCGATCGCCTTGATCGCGCGCCCGTAGGTCGTGTAGCGCACCAGCACCCAGACGACCGCGACGAGCAGCAGCGCGACGATCGTCGCGCTGCTGAGCGTCAGGATGCGGCGGGTGGTCAGCTCCAGGTAGTCGATGCGCAGGTCGGTGACGGGGTTGTCGCTCGTCAGCAGGCGCTCGAGGCCGGTGACGACCGACCCCGCCGCCAGCGTGACGATGAACGCCGGCGCCTTCCCGTAGGCGACCGCGAGGCCGTTCGCCACGCCGACGAGCGCCCCGACGCCGATCGCGAGCAGCACCGCGAGCCACGCCGGCGAGTCCCATTGCGCGGAGGCGATCGCCGAGACGGCGCCGGTGAGGCCGATCGTCGCCGCGAACGAGAGGTCGAACTGGCCGATGATCAGCACGACCGTCAGGCCGGCGCCGAGGATCAGCAGCAGCGCCGCCTGGTCGAGGATCGTGCGCGCGTTGTCGAGCGTCGGGAACGTGTCCGGCGCGTCGATCGAGAAGAACGCGATCATCGCCGCGAAGACCGCCAGCCCGCCGAAGCGGGCCAGCAGTTCCGAGCCGGCGAGGCCGGTCCGACGATCGCGGATGCGATCGCTCACTTGGCGTACTCCTGCTGCCAGCGGTCGAGGTACGGCTTGACGACGTCGTCGATCGAGACGGGCCCGCTCTGCCCCTCGGGCGGGAGCTGGTCGCGCGGGATGACGGCGTAGTCGTATCTGGCCTCGGCCGGGAAGCGCTCGATCGGCTTGCCGCCGACGAAGTGCTTCAGCAGCTGGTCGATCGCGATCGGCGCGGCCGCCGCGACGTTGCCGTCGGTGAGCGCGACGATGTTGTCGTTCACGCGCGCGAGCGGCACGTTGATGTCGTCCGCGTAGAACGCGTAGACCTTGATCTGGTCCTGCTTGTTGGCCTGCTTGATCGCGTCGAGCGCCGGGGCGGTCCAGACGTCGAGCACCGGCACGATCGCGTCGAGGTCCGGGTTCGCCGTGATGATGTCCGAGGCCTTCTTGCGGCCCTCGTTCTGGTCGAGCGCGGTGTCGACGTTGGCGACGACCTTGATGCCGGCCGCCTCGAGCGTTCTCTTGACGACGTCGTCGCGAGGTCTCGCCGCCCACAGCAGGTTCGACGTCAGGATCGCGACCTCGTCGCCGGGCTTGAGGTCCTGCGCCATCTGGTCGGCGAGCGGCTGCGCGAGGTCGGCCTCGACCTCGCCGTACTCGCCGGCGAGCAGTCTGTTGACGCTCTCGATCGGCTCGTCCTGGCCCGTGATCGTGATGACCGGGATGCCGGCCTGCTGGGCCGCGACGAGCTGCGGACGGATCAGGCGCGGGTCGAGCGCCGAGTCGATGATTGCGTCGACTCTCTGGTCGATCATCGTCTGCACCGCCTGCGCGCCGGCCTGCGGGTCGCCGTTGGCGTCGACGAACTTGACCTTCCAGCCGGTCGGCGCGACGGCCGCCTGGAATGCCTCCCACATGCGCTTCTGGAAGGCGCCGCTCTTGAGCACGTCGATGTAGCCGATCGTCTTGTGCGGCACGTCGAGCTTGCCGGCCGAGGCCGTCGTCGCGGACGTGTCGGAGCCGTTGTCCGAGCCGCAGCCGGCGAGCGCCAGCGCGCCGACCGTCAGCAGGGCGGCGAGCGCACGGGCTCGCCGGATTTGGGGGGTGACCTTCAACACAGCTCTCCTCACTCGTGTTGCCTGGGGATCCGTCAAGCCGGGGTCGTGCGCATCGACACCGTCTTGAAGTGGGTCATGCGGCGCATGACGTGCAGCGGGCCCTCCTTGCCCATGCCGCTGTCCTTCACGCCGCCGTAGGGCATCTGGTCCGGCCGGAAGGTCGAGACCTCGTTGACGTGCACGCCGCCGACGCGCAGCGCTCTGACGAGCGCCAGCGCGGTCGGCAGCGAGCTCGTGAAGACGCCCGCCTGCAGCCCGTACGGCGAGGCGTTGGCGAGCGCGACGGCCTCGTCGAGGTCGTCGAAGGCGCCGACCGCCACGACCGGCCCGAACACCTCCTCGCGGTTCAGGCGCATGCGGTCGTCGAGGCCGGCGATCAGCGTCGGCTCGATGAGGCGACCGTCACGGCCGCCGCCCACGAGCACCTCCGCGCCGTGCGCGCGCGCGTCGTCGATCAGCTGCTCGATGCGGAGCGCGCTCGCGTCGTCGATCACGGGGCCGACGTCGGTCGCCTCCTCGCGCGGGTCGCCGGCGCGCAGCGCGCGCACGCGCGGCGCGAGCGCGTCCAGCACGTCGTCGTAGCGCTCGCGCGCGACGAGCAGCCGCTGCACCGAGATGCACGACTGGCCGTTGGCGGTGAAGCCGCCGATCGCGCAGCGCTCCACGAGCAGCGCGAGGTCGGCGTCGGCGGCGACGATCGTGGCGGCGTTCGAGCCGAGCTCGAGCAGCAGCTCGACGGCACCGGACTGGCGCGCGATCGCGTGGCCGGCCGGCGAGGAGCCGGTGAACGAGATCAGCCGCACGCGCGGATCGGTCGTCAGCGCGACGCCGACCTCGACGCCGCCGCTCACGACGCTCACCGCGGCGGGCGGCCAGCCGGCGTCGATCGCCGCGTGTGCGAGCGCGAGCGTGGTGAGCGGCGCGCGGTCCGGCGGCTTGAGCACGATCGGGCAGCCGGCGCCGATCGCCGGCCCTAGC
>Ga0308176_10000308_pt1 | contig 32123 bp, 31 predicted proteins | sample PhyCR2_3_FD_203890 | JGI IMG/M metagenome (GOLD analysis project Ga0308176, IMG submission 203890) | Soil microbial communities from UC Gill Tract Community Farm, Albany, California, United States - DLSLS.C.R2 | ecosystem: Environmental > Terrestrial > Soil > Agricultural land | place: USA... | reverse complement strand
CAACCTGGAAGCGATGGCCTGCGAGACCGCGGTGGTCGCCTCCGCGGTCGGCGGCATCCCCGAGGTCGTCGCCGACGGCGCGACCGGCCTGCTGGTGCCGTATGCACCGGCGTACCCGGAGGGGTTCGAGGCGGCGCTGGCCGAGGCGGTCAACTCGCTCGTCACCGACCCGGACCGGGCCGCCGGGATGGGCAAGGCCGGTCGCGCTCGGGCCGAGCGGGAGTTCGGCTGGGACGCGATCGCCCGCCGCACCGTCGAGGTCTACGGCTCGCTGCGGTAGCGCGCGTCTCTCGACCGGCGGTGGACGCCTAGGCGCCGGTGAAGCGGGGGGCGCGGCGCTCGCGGGCGGCGAGCAGGCCCTCGTCGACGTCCTTCGTGCGGTAGTTGGCCGCCTGCGCGGCGGCCTCGGCGTCGAGCTGCTCGGCCAGCGTGCGGCTGCCGGCCGCGGCCAGCGACTGCTTGAGCTGGCGGACCGGCTGCGGGGCGCTGCGGGCGATCGCGGCGGCCAGCTCCAGCGCGCGCGGCAGCACGTCGTTCGTCGGCAGCGCCTCCAGCGCCAGCCCGTAGTCGGCCGCCTCCACCCCGGTGAACAGCCGGCCGGTGTAGAGCAGCTCGGCCGCCCGCTGCGGCCCGACCAGCCGGGGCAGCGTCCAGGAGCCACCCATCCCGGGATGGATGCCGAGCCGGACGAAGTTGAAGCCGATCTTCGCCCCCCGGGCCACCACGGCCAGGTCGCAGGCCACCGCGACGCAGGCCCCGGCGCCGATCGCGTGCCCGTTGACCGCGGCCAGCACCGGGAACGGCGCCCGCACCACCGACAGGAACACCTCGTAGAACTCGCGCATCGACGCGGTCTGGTCCTCGCCGGCCTTGGCCCTGGCCGCCTTGTCGGCCAGCAACGCCAGGTCGCCGCCGCCCGAGAACGCCGAGCCGGCCCCGGTCAGCACGACCGCGCGGACGTCGTCCCGCCCGGTCAGCCCAGCCAGCGCCGCGGCCAGGTCGGCGCCCATCTCCGCGGTCATCGCGTTGCGCCGGTCCGGGTCGGTGAACGTCACCAGCACCACGCCGGGGTCAGGCTCGGCCAGCTGGACGAGGGTCATGCTCCGAGTCCTCCGTCGCGGGGGGTGCTCGGGGGGCGGCGCCCCCCGACGGTCAGCATCTCCGCCACCGCGGTGCAGGTGCCCGGCGCCACCTCGGTGAAGCCGGCGTCCTGGACCACCGGCAGGTCCCGGCGCAGCAGCCCGGCCCATCGCGAGCGCGTCGCAGTACGCACCGCGAGCGGGAAGCCGGCGGCCCGCCACCGGTCCGCCGTGGCCGGGTCGAGGGCCGCCAGCCCGAGCTGGGCTGCGTGGCCCACCTGGGCCATCGCCTTGCCCGCGGTCATCTCCAGGTCCGGGTTGAGCCAGAGCACCGGCAGGCCGGGCGCCGGCGGGGGCGGCGGCCGCGGGTCGGTGAGGTCGGTGCCGGCGACCTGGAGCCGGGCCAGGTCGCGCGGCCAGCCGTCCAGCGGGACCGGCGGGAAGACGCGCACCTCGGCGCCGCCGCGGGTCACCGTGATGCCGTCGGGCGCCTCGGCCCGGCGCCACTCCACGCCCCGGGCCCGGCGTACCACCTTGCGGATCCGCGCGTCGGTCCACGCGGTCACGGCCCCGGCCCAGTCACCGTCACCGTGCGAGCGCGGGTCGGTGAGCAGGGTGAGCACGGCCAGCGCGGCGGCCTCCAGCGCGTCGGTCCGCGCCGGCGGCGTTGTCCGCTCCACCCGGACGACGAGCGGCAGCACGTATTGCGGCGCCAGGTCACGCGGGTCGCCCGGCTGCACGCCGGTCACCGCACCCCCCTCCGGTCGAGCCGCCCGAGCGGGACAGCGCGATGGCGCGGCCGGGCGGGGTGGCGCGGCCGGGCGAGATAGCGCGCAGCCCCGGCCGCCAGGGCCGGGGCCGAGCAGGTCGGTCAGGAGTCAGCCGGCGGCAGCCTTCAGCGCGTCGCCGAGCGCGGTGGCCTCCTCGGCGGACATCTCGACGACGAGCCGACCGCCACCTTCCAGTGGGACGCGCATGACGATCCCGCGCCCCTCCTTGGTGACCTCCAGCGGACCGTCTCCCGTCCGCGGCTTCATGGCCGCCATTCGTGCCTCCTCCAGCGGGTCCTGCCGGGCCCGCGCCGATCTCTGACCTGGACGCTCGGTGACCGCGGTAGCGCTCGGCCGAGCTGTGTGGCGCCGATCATTCTTCCTGATCGCAGGCTTGGGAGGAAACCGACCCTCGGGGGGCCGGCCCCCGAGCATCCCCCGATGACACCGATGCGCGGGAGCCGGTACCCCGAACGCACACCGAGGACCCCGAAACGGCCGGGAGGAGAAGCCGAACCCGTTCAGGGCCTCGGGCCCCGTACGGTGAGGGCCGGAGGGACCGCTCCACCGTCGTCGCCGTCCCGGGAGGTCCGCGTGTCCGACACCGTGCTGGTCAGCGCGAGCGAAGGCGTCACCACGGTCACGCTCAACCGACCCGACGCACTCAACTCGTTCACCAACGAGCTCAAGGACACGCTGCTGGAGACGTTGCTGCAGGTCGCTGCCGATCCGACGGCCCGCGCGGTGGTGATCACCGGGGCCGGGCGCGGCTTCTGCGCCGGCCAGGACCTGCGCGAGCACGGCGATGCCCTCACCAGCGGCGACTCCGCACCGCTGAGCACGGTCGAGCGGCACTACAACCCGATCTGCCTGGCACTGGCGACGATGCCCAAGCCGGTCATCGCGGCGGTCAACGGGATCGCCGCCGGCGCCGGCGCCTCGCTGAGCTTCGCCTGCGACTTCCGGATCGCTGCCGACAGCGCGAAGTTCCTGCTCGCGTTCGCCAACGTGGGGCTCGCGCTGGACACCGGCGCGTCCTGGACCCTGCCGCGGCTGATCGGGCACGCCAGGGCGACCGCGCTGGCGATCCTGGCCGAGCCGGTGAGCGCGTCGGCGGCGCTGGAGATGGGTCTGGTCAACGCGGTGGTGCCGGGCGACGAGCTGGAGTCGGCGGCGTTCGAGCTGGCGGCCAGGCTGGCCGCCGGGCCCACCGCCGCGTACGCCGCGATCAAGGAGCAGCTGCTCTATTCCGCCGCGCACCCGCTCGCCTCGGCGCTGGAGCGGGAGGGCGAGCTGCAGAACGCGCTCGGCACCAGCCCGGACCACCGGGAGGCGACGGCCGCGTTCCTGCGCAAGGAGCAGCCGGTCTTCCGCGGCCGCTGACCGCTCAACGCACGCTGACCGGGGCGGCCCGCCAGCAGTCCACCAGGTGGTCGTCGACCAGCCCGCACGACTGCATCAACGCGTATGCCGTGGTCGGGCCGACGAACCGGAACCCGCGCCTGCGCAGGTCCTTGGCCATCGCGGTGGACTCCGGCGAGGTCGGCGACACGTCCGCGAACGAGACGGGTCGCGGCCGGGTCGCCGGGTCGGGCGCGAACGACCAGAGCAGCCGGCCCAGCCCGTCGGGCAGCTCCAGCGCTGCCCTGGCGTTGGCGATGGCCGCCTCGACCTTGGCCCGGTTGCGGACGATGCCGCTGTCGCCCATCAGCCGCCGCACGTCCGCGTCGTCGAACCGGGCCACCAGCTCCGGGTCGAACCCGGCGAACGCGCTGCGGAACGCCGGCCGCTTGCGCAGGATCGTCAGCCAGGACAGCCCGGACTGGAACGCCTCCAGGCAGAGCTTCTCGAACAGCCGCACGTCGTCGTGCTGCGGCACGCCCCACTCGTCGTCGTGGTAGGCGAGGTAGATCTCGGTCGCGCCGGCCCAGCCGCAGCGCGGTCGCCTGTCCGCGCCGACGATGATGTCTTCCACGGCTCGGAAAGCTAGCCTGTGGCGCCGACATATTCGGGGGCCCAGGCCGCGAACCGGCGCAGCGAGAGCCGCAGCCCGTAGCCGATCAGCGGGCGCACCAGCCGGAAGCCGACCACGCCGGCCGCCCCGAGCGGGAGGTCGAGGTCCTCGGTCCAGACGAACGTCGAGCCGCCCGGGCGCGGGCGTACCTCGAACGACGCGCTGCCGCGCACCAACCGGCCGAGGTGCTTCACGTACGCACCGTGCGGCGGCTCCCAGCGGGTGATCTCCATCTCGTCGACCAGGCCGACCGGACCGATGCCGGTGGTGGCCTCGATCCGGCCGCCGACCCCGTGGCCGTCGCCGACGGTGGGCCGGACCCTGGTGGCGAGCATCCACTCGCGCTGCCGGTGCCAGTCCATCGCCGCGGCCCAGGTGCGCTCCACCGGCGCGGCGACGTCCACCTCCAGCCGCAGCTGGCGCGGCCCGGCGGAGGTGTTCCGGATCGCGCTGAGCGGGAGGCTCATGTCCCCTCCGGTGGCCGGGTCGTGCGGAAGTCCCGGACCGGGCGGTCCGGGCGCGCGTCGGTGACCTCGGTGCCGTCCGGCACCGGGCGCGGGCGGTCGGCCCGGCCGGCGCCGTCCTGGTCCACGTCGCGGACGGCCGGGAACGGGTGGGTGAGCAGCTCCGGCTCGCCCCCGGCCGGCACCCGCTCGACGTGCAGCACCGACCGCAGCCGGGCGATCTCCCGGTCGCGGCTGTCGACCTGCTCGGACAGCCGGTCCAGCAGCCAGTCGACCTCGTCCATCCGGTAGCCCCGCAGCGCCACCGACAGCTTCAGCGCCCGCAGGTCGTCGCCACGGGCCAGCCGGTCGTCCGGCAGCTCCACCGGCGTCCCCTCCGGCAGCACCGGCGCCATCTCCTCGCCGCGGCCGAAGGCGAACGACGCGGCCAGGAACAGCACGCCGCCGACGACGAGCAGCGCGAGGATGTAGCCCAGCACCGTACCCACGCCCTGATGGTGGCACGGCTGGTCCGATGAAGCCCGTCCGGCCCGGGTGATCGGGTCCGGTCGGCGTACATGCAAAGCTGGGACTGTGCCGCTGCGCCTTGGTCGCCGGACGTTCGCCGACGACGAGCTGACCGTGATGGCCATCGTCAACCGCACGCCCGACTCGTTCTACGACCGCGGCGCCACGTACGGGCTCGGGGCCGCGCTGGCCGCGGTCGACCGGGCGGTGGCCGAGGGCGCGGCGATCGTCGACATCGGCGGGGTCAAGGCCGGCCCCGGTGACGACGTCGACCCGGTCGAGGAGCTGCGCCGGACCGCGGAACTGGTGCGGGCCGTACGGGCGGCGTACCCGGACCTGGTGATCAGCGTGGACACCTGGCGGTCCGAGGTGGCGACGGTGCTGACCGGCGAGGGTGCCGACCTGCTCAACGACACCTGGGGCGGGGTCGACCCGGGGCTGGCCGGCGTGGCCGCGGCGGCCGGCGCCGGGCTGGTCTGCGCGCACGCCGGTGGGCTGGCGCCGCGGACCCGGCCGCACCGGGTCGAGTACGCGGACGTGGTCGCGGACGTGCTGGCGACCGTGACCACGCTGGCCGAACGGGCGGTCGAGGCGGGGGTGCGGCCGGACGGGATCCTCATCGACCCGGCGCACGACTTCGGCAAGAACACCAGGCACTCGCTGGAGATCACCCGCCGGCTCGGCGAGCTGGTCGGCACCGGCTGGCCGGTGCTGGTGTCGCTGTCCCGCAAGGACTTCGTCGGCGAGACCCTCGACCAGCCGCCGGACGGGCGCCTAGAGGGCACGCTGGCGACCACCGCGGTCTCGGCCTGGCTGGGCGCCCGGGTGTTCCGGGCGCACGACGTCGCCGCCACCCGCCGCGTCCTGGACATGGTCGCCTCGATCCGCGGCACCCGCCCGCCCGCCGCCACCCGCCGCGGGCTCGCCTGAGGCCTGCCTGCCCACTCCGGGTCGACGCCCGGCGGCGGCTCAGGGCAGCCGGCCGGTCTCGACGGCGGCCAGCGCCTCGTCGAGGGTGCGGGTGAGCAGCAGCGTGTCGAGTGCCTCACGACGGACGAACCCGCGCTTCTCCAGGTCGGCCAGCCAGGCCCAGAGCGGGTCGTAGTGGCCGTCCGGGTCGAGCACCACCACCGGCTTGGCGTGCATGCCGAGGCTGGCCGCCGTCCACACCTCGAAGAACTCCTCCAGCGTGCCGATCCCGCCCGGCAGCACCAGGAACGCGTCGGCCCGCCGGTCCATCTCGGCCTTGCGCTCGCGCATGGTCTCGACCAGGACCAGCTCGTCCGAGTCGTGGTCGGCGACCTCCATCGCGACCAGATGGCGCGGGATCACCCCGATCGTGTGGCCGCCGGCGGCCCTGGCCGCGGCGCCGACCGCGCCCATCATCGCGACCGAGCCGCCGCCGGTGACCAGCGTGTGGCCACGCGCGCCGATGGCCGCGCCGACCGCGGCGGCGAGCTCGAGGTGGGTCGGGTCGATCCTGGTGATGGACGCGCAGTAGACGGCGATCGCGCTCATTCGCCGTCGTACTCCGGCCGCAGCGGGCCGCCTCCCGCGTTCGCGTCCGCCTCGACGATCAGCTTGACCGTCTGGTCGACGTCGTCGGTGCAGATGAGCAGGTCAAGGTCGGTCGGGTTGACCTTGCCCGCCGGGATCAGCGTGGTCCGGATCCAGGCGATCAGCCCGGCCCAGTAGTCGGTGCCGAACAGGATCACTGGGAACCGGGTCACCTTCCGGGTCTGCACCAGCGTGAGCGCCTCGAACAGCTCGTCCAGCGTGCCGAACCCGCCGGGCAGGATCACGAACGCCTGCGCGTACTTGACGAACATCGTCTTGCGGGCGAAGAAGTAGCGGAAGTTGAGCCCGACGTCGACCCAGTCGTTGAGGCGCTGCTCGAACGGCAGCTCGATGCCGAGCCCGACGCTGATCCCGCCGGCCTCGGAGGCGCCCCGGTTGACCGCCTCCATCGCGCCGGGGCCGCCGCCGGTGATCACCGCGAAGCCGGCCCGGGCCAGCGCTGAGCCGAGCGCACGGCCGGTGGCGTACTCCGGGTGGTCGCGTCGGGTTCGGGCGCTGCCGAACACGCTGACCGCCTTGGGCAGCTCGGCCAGCAGCCCGAACCCCTCCACGAACTCGGACTGGATCCGCAGCACCCGCCACGGGTCGGTGTGCACCCAGTCATTCGGGCCGCGGTTGGACAGCAGCCGCTCGTCGGTGGTGCCCGGCGGTATCTGGTGCCGGCGCAGCACCACGGGGCCGCGGTGGTGCTCGGGCTGCCGGTGGTCGCGCCGGGCGTCGTCGTTCGCGCCGGTCGCGTCCTCGCTCGGCCGGTCGTTCGGGTCGGTCACGTCGGTCAACGCTACCCGCGCATCAGCCGCGGGTCAGGTACGCCCGCAGCGCCTGCTCGCACTCGGCGATCCGCGGCAGCAGCACGTGCTCCTCGCGGGTGTGGGCGAGGTTCGGGTCGCCGGGGCCGAAGTTCACCGCCGGGATGCCGAGCGCGGCGAACCGGGACACGTCGGTCCAGCCGTACTTGGCCACCGGCTCGGTGCCGACCGCCGCGACGAAGTCCCGGGCCGCCGGTGCCGCCAGCCCGGGCGGTGCCCCCGGCGCGCTGTCCACAATGGACACCTCCGCGTCGAGGCCGGCGAACACGGACCGCACGTGCTCGGCAGCGTCCACTTCGGACCGATCCGGAGCGAACCGGAAGTTGACCGTGAGCCGGCACTCGTCCGGCAGCACGTTGCCGGCTACCCCGCCGGCGATGCCGACCGCGTTGAGCCCTTCCCGGTATCCGCAGCCGTCGATGACCACCTCGCGCGGCGCGTACCCGGCCAGCCGGGCCAGCACCGGCGCGGCGGCGTGCACCGCGTTGACGCCGAGCCAGGAGCGGGCGCTGTGTGCGCGCCGGCCCCGGGTGGTGATCTCCGCCCGCAGCGTGCCCTGGCAACCGGCCTCGACCTTGCCCGACGTGGGCTCCAGCAGGATCGCGAGGTCGGCGGCCAGCCAGTCCGGGCTGGTGCGGGCCACCCGGCCGAGGCCGTTCTTGGTCGCCTCGACCTCCTCGTTGTCGTAGCAGACCAGGGTGAGGTCGTCGGTCGGGTCGGCCAGCGCGGCGAGCCGCAGCAGCACGGCGACGCCGGACTTCATGTCCGAGCTGCCGCAGCCCCACAACCGGTCACCGTCCACACGCGACGGTACGTTGTCCGCGATCGGCACGGTGTCGAGATGGCCGGCCAGCAGCACCCGCCGGGGCCGGCCCAGCCCCGTGCGGGCCAGCACGGTGTCGCCGTTCCTGGCCACCTCCAACCCGGGCACCGCCCGCAGTGCCGCCTCGACCGCGTCGGCCAGCGGCCCCTCGGTGCCGGACACCGAGGCGACGTCGACCAGCGCCGCGGTCAGCTCCCCGCCCGGCAGGCTCAGGTCGAGGCTCCCGGCGGCGGTCACGACAGCGCCGGGAACGCGCAGAACTCGTTCCCCTCCGGGTCGGCGACCACCCACCAGTCGATGTCGTCGTCCGGCGCGCGCAGCACCTGCGCGCCCAGCCCGACCAGCGGCTCGATCCGGGTGCCGGGCAGCCACACGTCCAGGTGCACGCGGTTCTTCACGGTCTTCGCCTCCGGCACCTCGTTGAAGAACAGCGACGGCCCGGTCACCCCGTCCGGCGGGTCGATCGCGACCGCCGGGTCGCTGTCCGGCGAGCGGCCGATGGAAGCCAGGAACGCCAGGTCGTCCTGCTCGTACGGGCGGACATGGTAACCGAGCACGGTGGCCCAGAACCGGGCCAGACCGGCCGGGTGGCGGGCGTCGACGACGATGTCCTTCAGCCGGGTGGTGGCGGTCACCGAAGCACCGTAATCCTGGCGCCGGGCCGGCTCCGGGTCCCACCGGGGCCGGGGCGGTACGGTTGTCGGATGACCGGCAGCGCGTGGGGCGACGGACTGGCCACCGTCACCGAGTCCGGTCGCATCCTCGACGTCTGGTTCCCGGCGCCGGCCCTCGGCCGCCGCCCCGCCGGCTCCCGCCCGCCGCTCGAGTTCGCCGCTCTGACCAGCGCCGATCCCCGGCGTGGGACCTCCCGCCGGGCGATCTCGGTCGACCTCGCCGACCTCGCCGCACCGCCGGCCGACGTCCCGGACGCCTACCTGCGGCTGCACCTGCTCAGCTCCCGGCTGGTGCGCCCGCAGGACCTCTCGGTGGCCGGCATCTTCGGCGTGCTGCCCAACGTGGTGTGGACCTCCGCCGGACCGGCCGCGCCGGAGGAGTTCGAGCGGACCCGGCTGCGGTTGCTCGCCGACGGGCCGGTCGCCGTGTTCGGGGTGGACAAGTTCCCCCGGATGGTCGACTACGTGATCCCGGCCGGGGTGCGGATCGCCGACGCGGACCGGGTCAGGCTCGGCGCCCACCTCGGCGCGGGCACCACCGTGATGCACGAGGGCTTCGTCAACTACAACGCCGGCACGCTGGGCGCGTCGATGGTCGAGGGCCGGATCTCGGCCGGGGTCGTGGTCGGCGACGGCTCGGACGTCGGCGGCGGTGCGTCGATCATGGGCACGCTGTCCGGCGGCGGCACCGAGGTGATCTCGATCGGCGAGCGCTGCCTGCTCGGCGCCAACTCCGGCATCGGGATCTCGCTCGGCGACGACTGCATCGTCGAGGCCGGCACGTACGTGACCGCCGGGGTGAAGCTGGCCCTCCCGGACGGCCGGGTGGTCAAGGCCCGTGAGCTGTCCGGACAGGACAACCTGCTGTTCCGGCGCAACGGCCTGACCGGCGCGCTGGAGGTGGTCGACCGCGGCGGGTCCGGCCGGTCCTGGGCCGGTCTCAACACCGAGCTGCACGCGAACGTCTAGCGGACATGGCCGGAACCCGGGTAGCCCGCCGTGCCGTCGTCCTGCTGGTCGCCATCGGCGTCCTGGTCACGGCGGCGGCGTTCGCCGTGCGCTCGTGGATCGGCGACAAGCTGCCGATCCCGCAGTCGGCGAGCTGTGACATCAGCAACTCGCCCTACACGCTGAGCACCGAGCAGGCCGCCAACGCCGCCACCATCAGTGCGGTCGCGACCGTGCGGAAGCTGCCGACCCGGGCCGTCACCATCGCCCTTGCAGCGGCGTTGCAGGAGTCCAAGCTCATCAACATCGAGTACGGCGACCGCGACTCGGTCGGGCTGTTCCAGCAGCGACCCTCCCAGGGCTGGGGCAGTCAGGGCCAGATCATGGACCCGCGCTACTCGGCCGCGCGGTTCTTCGACGCGCTGGTCAAGGTCAAGGGCTGGCAGGCGATGGAGCTCACGGCGGCCGCGCAGGCAGTGCAGAAGAGCGCCCACCCGACCGCATACCAGCGCTGGGAGGACCAGGCCACCACCCTGGCCAAGGCGTTCGTCGGGGTCGAGCCGGCACTGGTGTCCTGCTCGTTCCCGGAGCCGACGGTGGCCGCGTCACCGGCCAAGGTCATGCAGCTGCTCGACCTCGAGCTGCCCGCCACCCAGCTGTCCACCAGCGCACAGATCGGCGAGCTGCGGGCGGACACGCCGTGGGCGACCGCCGGCTGGCTGGTGGCCAAGGCCGACCGGCTCGGCATCGAGGCGGTCGCGCTGGACGGGCGGCGGTGGTCCCGCACCGATGGGTGGCGGGTGGACTCCTCGGCCGGCGTGGACCGGATCCGGTTCGAAGTCGCGAAGATCCCGCCGTCGGCCTGATCGTCCTCCCTTTCGGGCAGCGTGTATCAGCCGCTCCCCGCAGTCGCTCGTACCCCGCGAGACCACGGGGGGAAGACCATGGAGACGACGACCTGCCCCGATTGCGGGGCACCGGCCGAGGTGACCGACAGGTTCGTGCTGGAAAGCACCGACGGCCCGATCGAGCACGTCAAGGTGCGGTGCGCGGCACTGCACTGGTTCCTGACCTCGACCGAGTCGATGGCCCGGCACCGGGCCGCCGCGGCGCCGGCGCCAGCCAGGGGTCCGACCCGGGTGCCGGTCAGGCGCCGAGCCGCTCCGCCGCGGCCGCGACCCGCTCGTCGGTCGCGGTGAGCGCGATCCGCACGTGCCGCTCGCCGGCCGGACCGTAGAAGGCGCCCGGCGCGACGAGGATGCCGAGCTCGGCCAGCTCGGCGACCTCCTGCCAGGAGTCCCGGCCGCGGGTCGCCCACAGGTAGAGCCCGGCCTCCGAGTGCTCGATGGTGAAGCCGACCTTCTCCAGCACCGGCCGGAGCAGGGCCCGGCGGCCCGCGTACCGGGCCCGCTGCTCGGCCACGTGCGCGTCATCCGCGTACGCGGCGGTGGCGGCCGCCTGCACCGGCTCCGGCAGGATCAGCCCGGCGTGCTTGCGCGCCTCCAGCAGCCCGGCCACCAGCCGGGGGTCGCCGGCCACGAACCCGGCCCGGTAGCCGGCCAGGTTGGACCGCTTGGACAGCGAGTGCACCGCCAGCACCCCGGTGTGGTCGCCGCCGGACACCGACGGGTGCAGCACCGAGACGGGTTCCGCCTCCCAGCCGAAGTCGAGGTAGCACTCGTCGCTGGCCACCACCGCCCCGCGCTCGCGGGCCCAGTCGACGACCTTGCGCAGGTGGTCCGGCGGCAGCACCCGGCCGGACGGGTTGGCCGGCGAGTTCAGCCAGACCAGCCGCACCGGCGCCGGGCCGGCGGCCAGCGTGGAGTCGGCCCGGATCGGCTCAGCGCCGACCAGCCGCACCCCCACCTCGTACGTCGGGTAGGAGACCGCGGGCAGCATCACCCGGTCACACGCGCCGATCCGCAGCAGCATCGGCAGCAGCGCGACCAGCTCCTTGGAGCCGATCGTGGGCAGCACGGCCTCGTCGGCAAGCCCGGTGACGCCGTGCACCCGGCGCAGCCAGCCGGCCGCCGCCGCCCGCAGCGCCGGCGTACCGGCCGTGCGCGGGTAGCCCGGTGCGTCCGAGGCCGCGGCGAGCGCGTCCCGGATCACCGTCGGGGTCGGGTCGACCGGGGTGCCGATGGACAGGTCCACCAGCCCGCCCGGATGCTGCGCGGCCCGCCGGCCGTGCGGCGCGAGCAGGTCCCACGGGAAGTCGGGCAGCACGCCCGCCCAGCTTCCCGTGCGGTCAGTTCTCGTCGTGCACCTGCGGCGGCAGTGCCGCGATCAGCGGGTGGTCCTTGTCGATCTTGCCGAGCTTGGCCGCTCCGCCCGGCGAGCCGAGGTCCTCGAAGAAGTCGACGTTGGCCTGGTAGTAGTCGCGCCACTTGTCCGGCACGTCGTCCTCGTAGAAGATCGCCTCGACGGGACAGACCGGCTCGCAGGCCCCGCAGTCGACGCACTCGTCGGGGTGGATGTAGAGCATCCGCTTGCCTTCGTAGATGCAGTCGACCGGGCACTCCTCGATGCACGCCTTGTCGAGCAGATCCACACACGGCTCGGCGATAACGTACGTCACGGTCGCGGTCCTCTCTCGCATGTCTGTCCCGACCTAGTATGCCGCTCATGGCGGCGGCCGATCCGGTGGGGCACAAGGTGGTCGTCCGCCGCGTCAGCGAGGGGCGACACACCGACGTCGTGGGCGTCCTCGTCGACGCCGGACCGCAGGTCCTGGTGGTGCGCCGCCGGGACGGAAGCCAGGTGGAGATAGGGCGTGCGGCAGTGACCGCGATGAAGGCGGTGCCGGCGGCACCACGGGACGTGCTGGCGCTGGAGGAGGTCGCCGCGCTCGGCTGGCCGGCGCCGGAGACCCGTCGGCTCGGCCGCTGGCTGCTGCGGGCGGCCGAAGGCTGGACCGGACGGGGCAACTCGGTGCTGCCGCTGGGCGACCCCGGGCTGCCGCTTGACGAGGCACTGGCCGAGGTCACCGCCTGGTACGGCGAGCGCGGGCTGCCGGGCCGGTTCACCATCCCCACGCCCGCCCGGGAGGCGCTGGACGCCGCGCTGACCGAGCGGGGCTGGTCGGCGTACAACCCGACGGCCGTGCTCACCGCCGACGTGGCGGTCACGCTGTGGCGGCTGCCGGCGCCCGACCCGCGGGTCACGGTCGAGCCGGCCCCGGGTGCGGACTGGCTGAGCGTCTACCACTACCGCGGTACGGCCGAGCTGCCGCCGGTGGCGCGGCGGCTGCTCGCAGGCGCGCGCGAGCCGGGGTTCGCGGTGCTGAGGGACGGCGGTCGGCCGCTGGCGATCGCCCGCGGCGCGGTGGACGAGGGCTGGCTCGGGGTGACCGCCGTGGAGGTCGACGCCGACCACCGGCGGCAGGGGCTCGGCACGGCGGTGATGCGGGCGATCCTGGACTGGGGACTCGCCCGCGGCGCCGTCTCGACGTATCTGCAGGTGGCCGAGGAGAACGCGGGCGCGCTGGCGCTCTACGACCGGCTCGGGTTCGCCCGGCACCACCGGTATCACTACACGGTCGCGCCGCGCAGCTAGGGAGTGTCCCGGGACACGCCCTCCTCCTCCGGGGGCCGGCGCAGGCCGCTGCGGTAGCCGCTCATCCGCTGGCGCAGTTCCTCGGGCGAGCGGCGGGGCGCGGTCGGCTCGGCTCCGCTCTCGTACGCGCCGGGGACGAGGTGGGCTCTGGATCGGCGCAACGGCAGCCCGGACCTGGTCGCATCATCACTCGGAGTAGCCAAACGGGCGGCAACGCGCTCCGACTCCGCGGCGCTCGCGCTCGTCTCCGTCTGGCCCGCGAACCAGCCGTCCTGCGCTGCCTCGGCCACCTCGTGCCTCCCGACTTCCGCTCCGCAGACGCCAGCTTTCCGGGGTTTCCGGTATGTGTCGTCCGGACACGCCGTAGTAGATCACTACCCGCCAGGCCCGGGATCAACCGGTCATACCCATACCGCTCGGCGTGGAATCAGTGACTCTGCGCTACCGTCACAGAAGCCGCAACTGGACCGTGCGGCGGCGCTCCGGCCGGCTGGTCCGCTCGACCAGGTGCGCTGGCAGGTCGGCCAGGTAGGGCGATGGCGCGGGCTCGACGACCCGGCCGCGGACGGTGCGGCGGCGCGCTCCGGACAGCGCGAGGTGGGTGCGGGCCCTCGTCATCCCGACGAAGAGCAGCCGGCGCTCCTCGGCCGGGTCGCCCGGCTCGTCGCCGAACCGCATCGGCAGCAGCCCGTCCTCGCAGCCGACCACGAACACCACCGGGAACTCGAGGCCTTTCGAGGCGTGCAGGGTGAGCAGGCTGACCCGGTCCGCCCGCGGGTCCCACAGATCAACCTCGGCGCCGAGGGCGAGCTCGGCCAGGAACTTCTCGGCGTCCGCGCCGGCCCGCTCGGCCAGCGGACCGAGCAGCTCGACGGCGGCCTGCAGCTCGGCCACCCGCCGGGCCGGGTCGGCGTCCGGCCGACCGGCCGCGGCGGCCCGCGCCGTCGCGGGCGTCAGCTGCGACCACCGGTCCACCCCGATCCCCCCCGCGCCGGCCCATCCCTCGCCGGGCCGCGCCGATGCGGCTTCGGGGAGCAGGCGCAGCCCGCCGGCGCGGTCGATCGCGATCTGGGCGGCGGCGCGGACCCGGGCGAGCACCGGCCGCGGGTCGCCCGCGGCCCGGACCAGGTCCTCGCGCAACACGCCGAGCAACTCCCGTACGCCCGGCTGGTCGCCGAGCCGGTGGTGGGAGCGCTTCTGGTACGGCACGCCGGCCGCCTCCAGCGCGTCCACCAGCGCCGCCGACTGGGCGTCGGTGCGGTAGAGGACCGCGAAGTCGGCGTACGAGTGGACGGCGTCGGTCCACGGGTCGGCGGCGCCACGCAGCAACGCGGTCAGGTCGGAGCCGCCGAGCACCCGCTCGATCGTGCCGACCACGAACGCGGCCTCGGCCGCCTCGTCGGCAGCGGTGTGCACGGTGACGTGGTCCGGTCCGGCGCCCGGGGCGGCGGCGGTGAGGGTCCGGCCCGGCACCAGCGTGCTCGGCGCGACCACGCCGAGCGCGGCGTCGACGACCGTCGCGGTGCTGCGGTAGTTGCGGGTCAGCCGCACCTCCCGGGCGCGCGGGAAGTCGGCGGCGAAGCGGAGGAAGAAGCCCACCTCGGCGCCGCGGAAGGAGTAGATCGCCTGGTCGGGGTCGCCGATCACGCACAGGTCCCCGTCCGGCGGGACCAGCAGCCGCAGCAGCGCGTACTGGGCCGGGTCGACGTCCTGGTATTCGTCCACGCTGACGTGCCGCCAGCGCCGCCGGTACGCCTCGGCGAGGTCAGGGTCCTCGGTCAGCAGCGCCACCGGGCCGGCGAGCAGGTCGTCCAGGTCGACCAGGCCCCGGGCGCGCTTGCCGGCCCGGTAGCGGGCCAGCGGGCCGGCCAGCTCCGGGTCGTGCCCGGCCGGGTCGCGGGCCAGCGTGGAGACGTGGTCGAGCAGCCGGCGCACCTCGCGGGCCGGGGCGTCCGCGCCCATCGCCTCCCGCGCCAGCGCGAGCCGCTCGGCCTCGTCGACGACCCGGACGTCCGCGCCGAGGCCGAGCGGGGCCGCCTGCTCCCGGACGATGCGCAGGCCGAGGCCGTGGAACGTGGTGACCAGCGGTGGCGCCGGGAGCAGCGCGGCCAGCCGCTCGGTCAGCTCGCCGGCGGCTCGCCGGGTGAACGTGAGCGCCAGGTGCTGTTCGGCCGGCACGCCGAGCTCGCCGATCTGGTACGCGATCCGGCTGGTCAGCGTGCGGGTCTTGCCGGTGCCAGGGCCGGCGACGACCAGCAGCGGGCCGGCCGCCTCGGCCGCGGCGCGCTGCTCGGCGTCGAGGCCGTCCAGCACCACGACCACGGCCGGAGCCGGCCCCGGAACGCGAACGACCCGCGGGAGCGGAGCGAACAACCCGTCCCCGGCACCGTCAGGCTCCGCCCAGGTGGTCTCGCCCGCCGCGCTACGTCTGTGCTCCACCTCGCGAAGCACAGACGTAGCCGCGCCGGGAGAAGACCGCTCCCCCTCGCCGCTACGTCTGTGCTCCACCCCGCGAAGCACAGACGTAGCCGCGCCGGGGAAATGTCCGCCCCGGGACGGGCTGCCCAGGGTGGGGACGTCGAAGAGGACCCCGGACGTGCCCGGGCGGAGGTCGGCCACCTCCTTCGGCTCGAACAGCCGCACCACGCCGTACTCGCCGTCGTACCCGCCGGCCAGCACCACCTGGCCGGACCGCAGCCGGCGCAGCGCCTCGTCGATCCCGGGCGGCCCGACCGCTGCCGCCTCGTCCAGCGGCACGTCCCGCAGGATCGACAGCTCCGGCCCGAACCGGTCGACCAGTCGGCCGACCGCGGCCTCGACCGACTTCGCCTTGGCGCCGACGCCGAGCAGCTCGCCCACCACCTGCGGCAGCTGCACCAGGCACCGCCAGCCGGGCGCGCCCGCCGGCAGGTAGCCCGCCGGCCGGTCGGCCAGCGCCTCGACCCGGTGCAGCACGCCGACCGTGACCGGCTTGGCGCAGACCGGGCAGCGCCCGTCCGCGGCCCGCGTCTCGCCCGGCTCCAGCCGCACCTCGCAGAGCCGGTGGCCGTCGAGGTGGTACTTGCCCTCCTCCGGGAAGAACTCGATGGTGCCGTCCAGGCCTGTCCCGGTCTCCAGCGCGCCGCGGACGCCGGCGTACGACAGCTCGCAGGACAGCACCGTCGCCTCCCGGCCCAGCGCCGGCGGCGAGTGCGCGTCGGAGTTCGAGACCAGCCGGTAGCGGTCAAGGGAGGAGACCCGGTGGTTCATCGCCGGGTCGGACGACAGGCCGGTCTCGATCGCGAAGATATGCTCGGCCAGGTCGGCGTAGCAGTCGGCGACCGAGTCGAACCCGGACTTCGAGCCGAGCGCGGCGAACCAGGGCGTCCAGACGTGCGCCGGCACCAGGTAGCCGCCCTCACCCGAGTCGAGCAGCGTCTCCAGCAGGTCGCGGGAGTCGAGCCCGAGGATCGGCCGGCCGTCCGAGCCGAGGTTGCCGATCCGGGCCAGCCGCCGGGTCAGCTCGCCGGCGACCCCGAGATCGGGCGCGTAGAGCAGGTGGTGCACCTTGCGGGTCCGCTCGCCCCGCTTGTAGATCGTCGAGATCTCCACCGACAGCTGGAACCGCACCGGCACCCGCACCGAGGCCGGCAGCGTGGCCAGCACGTCCCGCTCCAGGTCCGGACGCAGCCGGAACAGCCCCGGCTCGGCCGGGACGAGCTTGGTGCGGATCTCCTCCGCCCAGGCCGGGTGGCACAGATCGCCGGTGCCGACCAGGGCGATCCCCTTGCGCGCGGCCCACCAGGCCAGGTGCTCGAGGTCGCAGTCCCGGCTGCAGGCGCGGGAGTAGCGGGAGTGCACGTGCAGGTCGGCGACGAACGGCGTGGCGGGCATGGCGGCCCATCCTGGCCGGTGCCGGGCGGTCGGCACGGAGGGACGCGCCGGTCGTCACCCGGTCAGGTCAGTGGCGTCGGCGTCCTCGCCGTCCGGCGGGGCCGCCAGCGCGGTGTAGCGGGCGCGGTGCCAGACCAGCGGCTCTGCCTCCGGGCGGGGCATCTCGACCGCCAGCACTTCACCGATGAGCACGCTGTGGTCGCCGCCGGGGTGCGCGGCCGTGATGACGCACTCGAACGTCGCCAGCGCGTCGTCCAGGACCAGCGCGCCGGTGTGCGGGCCGCGGTGGTGCGGCACGCCGGCCAGCGCGCCCTCGGTGTCGTGGCCGCGGAGGGCGAGCTTGCGGGAGAGCGGCTCGCCGTCCAGCCCGAGCACGGAGACCGCGAACCGGCCGGCGGCCAGCACCACGTGGTGGAGGCGGGAGGCGTGCTCGACGCAGACGAGCAGCAGCAGCGGGCCGAGCGACACGGACGTGACACTGTTGGCGGTGATCGCCTGGTCCTCGCCGTCCGGCCCGCGGGCGCTGACCAGGGTGACCCCGGTCGGAAACAGGCCCATCGCGTCGCGGAAGGCGCGCTGCCGGACCAGGTCGGCTTCCCGCGCGGTGTCCATCTCTCCCGACACTACCGTCGGGTACGGGCGGCCGCCCCTGCCCGGCGGGTGATCTCGGACGCGACGCCGTACGCGCCGGCGACCGCACCGGCGAACAGGAACACCAGGCCGGTCGCCGAGCCCGGCACGATCAGGTCGCCCTCGGCCCGCGGCAGCGACAGCACGACCACCACCAGCAGCCACAGCACCGGCTGCAGGACGCCCACGACGACGCTGCCGGTCTGCCGGACCGCAAGCTTGGTCAGCACGACGTTGGCGGCCACGGCCAGCAGCGCGCAGATCGGCAGCGGCACCGTGCCGACCCGCAGCGGCACCAGGAACGCCTCGACCAGCGCCAGCCCGACCGAGAACAGCGAGATCAGGACGCCGGCCGCCACCCGCGCGGCCAGCGGGTCCGCCGCCCGGTCCGGACGCGCCGGCGCCGGCGGCTCGGCCGGTGCGGGCAGGGCCGGCGCGGCACGGTCGGGGCGTGGGTCGGTGGCGCGCACGGCTCAGGTCAGCCCGGCGAACAGGTCAGTCTCCGGCCCGTCGCCCGGCCCGCGCTCGCCCCGTACGAGCTGGAAGAACTCCTGCCCGAACGCGCCCTCGCCGATCGTGTCGATCAGCGTGAAGAACGGCCCGTCGGCGGAGATCTGGCTGGCGTGCGCCCGCATCGCGGCGATCTTGCGGGGCAGCCACTCGCCGCCGTCGATGACGGCGGTGACGACCTCGTCCGGCACGACGAACTCCAGCTCGTCGGCCGAGGTGACGCCGAACAGGTTCGACTCCCCCGCCTCGATCATGAGGTCGATGCCGCGCTGGATGGCCGAGCGCGGGAGCACGTTCCAGTAGACCTTCGGGACCTCCCACGGGTCACCGGTCTCCGGAGCGAACCCGGGATCGGCGGCGGCGTCGATCGCGGCCATCGCGACCCGGTGCGACTGGATGTGGTCCGGGTGGCCATACCCGCCGTTCTCGTCGTAGGTGACCAGGACCTGCGGGCGGACCTCGCGCACCACCGCGACCAGCTCGCGGGTCGCGTCCTTCAGGTCGGCCTGCCAGAACGCGCGGGGCGCGTCGTTGGTCGGCAGGTCCATCATGCCGCTGTCGCGCCACCGCCCGGGGCCGCCGAGCAGGCGGTAGTCGGTCACGCCGAGCTCGGCCATCGCCAGCGACAGCTCGTGGTAACGGTAGCCGCCGAGCTGGTCGCCCTCGGCCGCGGCCAGGTGCGCCAGCTCGGGCACCAGCACCTCGCCCTCCTCGCCGAGCGTGCAGGTGACCAGCGTGACGTGCGCGCCCTCGGCCGCGTACCGGGCCATCACGGCGCCGGTGCCGGTGGTCTCGTCGTCAGGGTGGGCGTGCACGAGCAACAGCCGGCGGGCCGCGGCGGGTGTGGACATGCGCCCCAGGTTAAGCCGTGTCTCCCGGTCACCGACGACCGGACGACGCCTCGACGACGCCCGGGAGATCGGGCCGGCGGCCGGGCTCAGAGCAGGGCCAGCGCCTCCGCGTAGTGGCAGGCGGTGTCGTGCCCGTTGCCCCGGTCGATCAGCGGCGGATCCTCGTTGATGCACTTCTCCCGCTGGTCGTCGGTGAGCTGGTTGGCGAACTTCGGACAGCGGGTGCGGAACCGGCAGCCGCTGGGCGGGTTCGCCGGGCTCGGCACGTCGCCGGTGAGCAGGATCCGCCGCCTGGCCCGCTCCCGCTCCGGGTCGGGGATCGGGATGGCCGACAGCAGCGCCTGCGTGTACGGGTGGGCCGGCCGTTCGAACAGGTCGAGCGTGTCCGCGACCTCGACGATCTTGCCAAGGTACATCACCGCCACCCGGTCCGAGGTGTGCCGCACCACGGACAGGTCGTGCGCGATGAACAGGTAGGACAGGCCGAGCTGGTCGCGCAGGTCCTCGAGCAGGTTGACCACGCCGGCCTGGATCGACACGTCCAGCGCCGACACCGGCTCGTCCAGGATGAGCACCTTCGGCTCGAGCGCGAGCGCCCGGGCGATGCCGATGCGCTGGCGCTGCCCGCCGGAGAACTCGTGCGGGTAGCGGTTGTTGTGCTCCGGGTTGAGGCCGACCAGCTCGAGCAGGTGGTTGACCCGGTTGCGGATCTGGTTGCGCGGCACGACCTTGTGGATGAGCAGCGGCTCACCCACGATGTCGAGCACCGGCAGCCGCGGGTTCAGCGACGCGTACGGGTCCTGGAAGACGATCTGGATCTCCCGGCGCAGCGGCCGCATCGCCGCCCGGTTGAGCCCGACCAGCTCCCGGCCGTTGTACTTGACCGAACCCTCGGTGGCCGGCTGCAGGTTGAGGATCGCCCGGCCGGTGGTCGACTTGCCGCAGCCGGACTCGCCGACCAGCCCGAGCGTCTCGCCCGGGAACAGGGTCAGGTCGATCCCGTCGACCGCCTTGATGTAGCCGACCGTACGGCGGAGCAGGCCCTTGCCCTTGATCGGGAAGTATTTCTGCAGGCCGCGGACCTCGAGCACGGGCTCGGTGCCGATGCCCCGCTCGCGCGCGTCCCCGGCGGGCAGGTCGGTGGTGGTCATGCCTGCTCCTCCGAGTCGCGGCGGGCGGCCGCCTCGTTGCCCCGCGCGGGGGGGATGGTCGTCGTGTCGGCCGTGCCGTCGGGGCCGGCTGCCGTAGCGTCGCCGGTGCCGCCGGCGAGGTCGACCGTCGGCCGGCGCTCGGGCTGCTCGGCGATCTCCTCGTTGTGGGCGATGATCTCCTGGATCGGCACCGGCTCCGCAGCCGCCTCGGTGCCGGCCGCGACCTCCGCCGCCTCGCCCAGGGTGATGTCCGCGGAGTCGGCGCTGAAGATGTCCTCGGCCGCCACCTCGGCCTCGACGATCTCGTCGACCCGGATGCAGGCCGCGCTGTGCTCGGCGCTGCCGTCGACGCTGCGCAGGTCCGGCTCGGCGACGTCGCACTGCGCGTAGTGCAGGGGGCAGCGCGGGCCGAACGGGCAACCCGGCTGGACGTTGATCAGCGACGGCGGCGAGCCCTTGATCGGGGTCAGCCTCGTCTTCTCGTTGGTGTCGATGCGCGGCATCGAGCCGAGCAGCCCGATCGAGTAAGGCATCCGGGCGCGGTAGAAGACGTCCTCGACGGTGCCCTTCTCGACCGCCCGGCCGGCGTACATGACCAGGACCCTGTCGACCATGCCGGCGACCACCCCGAGGTCGTGGGTGATCAGCACGGTCGCCGCGCCGGTCTCCTCCTGTGCGGTCTTGAGCACCTCGAGGACCTGCGCCTGCACGGTCACGTCGAGCGCGGTGGTCGGTTCGTCGGCGATGATGATCTCGGGCTGGTTGGCAATGGCGATCGCGATGACCACGCGCTGGCGCATACCGCCGGAGAACTCGTGCGGGTACGAATCGATCCGGGCCGCCGCGTTCGGGATTCCGACGAGCTTGAGCAGGTCGATCGCGCGCGCCCGGGCCGCAGTTCTCGACAGCGACTTGTCGTGCTGGCGGACCGTCTCGGCGATCTGCACACCGATTTTGTACACCGGGTCGAGCGAGGTCATCGGGTCCTGGAACACCATCGCGACCTGCTTGCCGCGGACCTCGGACAGCTGCCGGTCGTTGAGGCCGATCAGCTCCCGGCCGCGGAACTTGACCGAGCCGGTGATCTGAGCGGAGCCCGGCAGCAGCCCCATCACGGCCAGCGAGGTCACCGACTTGCCGGAGCCCGACTCGCCGACGATGCCCAACACGTCGCCGGGGCGCAGCGAGAAGCTCACGCCGCGGACGGCGTGCACGACGCCGTCCTCGGTCGGGAAGCGCACGTTGAGGTCCTCGACCTCGAGCACGGCGCCGGTCGTGGCCGCGCGCTCCTGCTCGGTGGTGTCGGTCAGGGTGGACATGGGGCTCCGCTCGATCGGTCCGGCGGGCAGGCCGGACAGGGTGGGGCCGCGAATGTGCGGGTGCGGTGAGGCGACGAACCGGGCCGTCGGACCCGGCGGCGGAGCTGCGGCCGGCGGCGCGGATCGGACGGCACCGGCGTCAGCGGTTGCGGTTCGCCGAGGGGTCGAACGCGTCCCGGACCCCGTCGCCGATCAGGTTGATCGACATGACGATGATCAGGATGGCGACGCCGGGGAAGTAGAACAGCCATGGCCGGGTCTCCGCCGCCTGCGCACCGATAGCGACCAGCGCACCCAGCGAGGTCTGCGAACCCTGGACGCCGTAGCCGAGGTAGCTCAGCGCCGCCTCCGTGATGACTGCCAGGGCAGCGCCGAGCGTGGCCCAGACGATGATCTGCCCGAGCGAGTTGGGGATCAGGTGCTTGAGGATGATCCGCTTGTCCGAAGCGCCCAGCGCGTGCGCCGCCTCGACGTACTCGCGCTCGCGCAGGGAGAGGAACGAGCTGCGCACGATCCGGGCCAGGTCCATCCAGCCGAGGATCGCGATGAACAGCGCGATTCCGATCGGGGAGCGGGCGCCCGGGAAGTTGGCGGCCACGACGATGATCGCGACGAGGATCGGCACGGTGAGGATGATGTCGACGAAGCGCATCAGCACGTTGTCGACCCACTTGCCGAAGTAGCCCGAGATGGCGCCGATCAGCACCCCGATGCTGCCGGCGACCAGCACGAAGATCACGCTGATGTAGGTGGACCGCTGGATGCCCATCATCATCCGGGCGAGCAGGTCCCGGCCGATCTCGTCGGTACCGAACGGGTGCCCGTTGGTCCCCGGCCCGACCGACAGCGAGCTCGCGTCCTGCTCGTCGAACGTCCAGCGGTAGAAGTGCGGGTAGATGAACGAGACCAGCAGCAACACCACATAGACGATCAACGCCGCCATCGCCAGCTTGTTGTGCATGAACCGCCGCAACGCCTGCTGCGTCTGGCTGCGGGACTTGACCGTGAACTCTCGCTCGATCGGAGCGGACGTCGGGGTCTGCGGGGTCACCTGGGGTGTGGTGACCTGCTGGACTGCCATGTCGACCTCGTTCCCTCGGGGGTCCTCAGCTGAGCCGGATACGCGGATCCAGGACCGCGTACAGCAGGTCGGCAATGAGGTTGAACAGCACGATGAAGAACGCCGAGACGATCAGCCAGCCGAGCACGACGTTGAGGTCGTTCTGGCCGAGCCCGTTCTGGGTCAGATAGCGACCCATGCCGTTCCAGTTGAAGACGGTCTCGGTGATGATGGCGCCCCCGAAGATGGTGCCGAGACCGAGCGCGACCACAGTGGTGGTCGGGATGAGCGCGTTCCGCAGGCCGTGCCTGACCAGCACCTTCCGCCAGGGCAGCCCCTTCGCCCGGGCGAACCGCATGTATTCCGAGCTCATCACGTCGAGCATGGAGGCCCGCTGGAACCGGCTCCAGGCCGCGTAGGTGATGCCGGCGAGCGCGATCGTCGGCAGGACCAGGTGCTGCAACCGATCCTTGAAGATCTCCGACGTGGTGCCGTACAGCGAGATGCCCGGTGACTCCTCGCCCTGGGTGTAGAGGATCGTCCGGCCGACCCACTCGTTCACCTTGATCGCCACGAACGTCTTCAGCAGCACCGCGAACCAGAAGACGGGCAGGGCGATCAGGATGTACGAGATGATCGTCGCGACGTAGTCGACCGGCTTGTTCTTCCGGACCGCGGTGACCACGCCGACGATCACCGCCAGCACGATCGCCAGGATCATCGCGGCGATCACCATCCGGGCGGTGACACCCAGCCGCTCGAACAGGTCCGGCCGCACGGGATTGCCGCTGATGTTGTTCCCGAAGTCGCCGTGCAAAACTCCGGTCAACCAGTGCCAATAACGGACCAAGATGGGATCGTTGAGCCCGAGCTCCTCGCGCTTCTGTTCGAAGAACTGCGGCGGAGGTGGTGGCTGCCGGGTCCGGTAGATGGACAGCGGATCGACGGTCTGCGCGACCAGCACGAAGACCAGGAACGAGCTGGCCAGCAGCACCAGGACCGACGCCAGCACGCGTCGGATGCTGTACAGCAGCATGAGCGTCACCTTACGCCGCGAGATCACCCACCGGGAGACGGTCGGTGCTGGACGGAAGAACGGTTACGGCCTCCCGGGTACGGGGATTCCCGTCCCGGGAGGCCGCCTAACCCCTGGGCGCTTCCGGGTTACCGGAACCGCCTGGTGGTTGCTTTGCTACTGCTTCTGCCCGATGTTCGTGGAGTTCCACAGCGGGCCGGCCAGGCTGGCGTTCTCCTGGAACCCGGTGTAGTTGCTGTTGTACGCCAGGAACGTCGGCTTCTGGTACAGCGGGATGGTGTACATGTCGTCCCACAGGAGCTTGTCGACCTGGTTGCCCAGGTCCTGCGCCGTCTTGTCGTCGGTCGCAGCATTGATCTCCGGGAACAGCTTGTCGACCCGCGGGTCGCCACCACGCGTGTAGTTCTGGGCGATGGCGTCACCCTGCGGGCTCTGGTAGAGCGACTGGTTGCCGGAGATGAACGGCGAGCTCACCCAGGCGAACAGGGCGATCTGGAACTGGCCACCCTCGAGGCTGCGCGGCTTCTCCTTGCCCGCGAAGATGTCGGGGTTGAGGAACTTCTTGATCTCGATGCCGACCGGCTTCAGCTGCTGGGTGATCACGTCGATCGTGTTCGCCCGCAGCGGGTTGCCCTGGGTGGTCATGATCTCGAAGGACAGCCGCTGGCCGTTCTTCGCGTAGATGCCGTCGGAACCCTTCTTGTAGCCGTCGCCCTCGAGCAGCGACTGCGCCTTGGCGATGTCCTGCTTGTTGTAGAGACCGCCGCTGTTGTCCTGGTAGCCAGGCTGGTTGTTGACGAAGTAGCGGTTGTTGAGCACCTGCGCCCGGCCGTCGAACTGGGCGACGGTCTTGGCGACGACGTCAGGCCGGTTCAGCGCGTACGCGAACGCCTGCCGCACGGCCTTGTCGGCCAGCTGCTTGTCCTGCGTGTTGAAGTCGAGGTGCTCGAAGGACAGGCCGAAGTTGGTGCTGCTGGTGACCGTCGGCTCCAGCGACTTGATCTGCTTGACCAGGTCGAGCTGCGGCTGCGGGTAGATCATCTGCACCTCGTTGTTACGAAGCGCGGAGACCGACACCGCAGGGTCGTTGCCGATCACCTGGACGATGATCCGGTCCAGCTTCGACGGCTGGCCCCACCACTTCGGGTTGCGGGTGAGCGTCATGATCTTCTTCGCCGGGTCCATGCCGGCCTTGTCCATCAGGTACGGACCGCTGGCGACGGGCACGCCGTCGGCCGGCTTCCAGCCCTTGGTGATGTAGTCGCAGTTCGCCTTGGGGCTGCCCTTGTCCATGATGTGCTGCGGGAGCACGCCAGGCGTACCGAACAGGGACTTCCAGTCTCCGAACGGCTTGGCCATAGTGACCGTGACGGTTTTGTCGTTGTCCGAGCCCTCGACCGACGCGATCTGGTCGTAGCCGACCGTCGTCAGCAGCGACGCGCAGCCACCCTTCGCCGGGTCAGCGCTCTTCTGGGCCTGCCAGGTGAACTCGAAGTCCTTGGCGGTGATCGGCTGGCCGTCGGACCAGACAGCCTTCGGGTTGATCTTGTACGTGATCACCTGCTTGCCGTTGGTGGTCTGCGTCGTCGGATCACCCACCACGAGGTCGTTGTCCGGCTTGAGGGTGAAGTCCGGATAGATGCGGAACGGAGCCAGGATCACCCGGACCTCCGTGTAACCGGTCGAGATCGAGTTGCCGGCCGCGATCAGCGGCATCAGGTTTTCCGGGTACTCGGTGTCCAGCCCGTAGACCATCTGGCCTCCGGTCTTGGTGCCGCCGTTGTCGCCACCTCCGCCGGAGTTGTTGCTGCCGCCACCGCAGGCAGCTGCGGTCATCGCGATGATGACCGCCGGCGCAATGAGCGCCGACTTCCTCCACAACTTCACGTTCTGAGCCTCCTCCGTCCCGCGATGCGCGGGAGCACACCGGATCCGACGGGGGTGCCGCCAGACGGGGCGACCCTAACCAGCGCGCACGCGAGGCCCCAGGTGGGGCCGGGCAATCGTGACCAAGGAGTGACCGAACCGGTGTGCTCCCGTGCCGTGCTCAATCCGGGCCTGCCCGAACGGGCCGTTTCGGCATACTCCGGGCGGCGCAACGCGCCGGCATCCGACCGTCCGCGACAGAGGGGGCAAACCGTAGCAGGGATGTAGCGAAGGGACTCAGCGGGCGGGTGCGGCCGCCCTGGCCCGGCGGGCCCGCAGCTTCTCCCGGTCGTGCTGGGACAGCGCCACCTTCCGCAGCCGGACGGCCGCCGGGGTCACCTCGACGCACTCGTCCTCGCGGCAGAACTCCAGTGCCTGCTCCAGCGACAGCGACCGGGTCGGCACCAGTCGCTCCAGCTCCTCGCCGGAGGACGAGCGCACGTTCGTGAGCTTGCGCTCCTTGGTCGGGTTGACGTCCATGTCGTCGGCCCTGGAGTTCTCGCCGACGATCATGCCCTCGTAGACCTCCACGCCGGGGCCGAGGAACAGCGAGCCGCGCTCCTGCAGGCCGAACAACGCGTACGTGCTGGTCACGCCGCGACGGTCGGCGACGAGCGAGCCGGTCGGCCGGGTGCGCAGCTCGCCGTGCCACGGCTCGTACCGCTCGAAGACGTGGTGCAGCAGGCCGGTGCCGCGGGTCTCGGTGAGGAACTCCGTGCGGAACCCGATCAGCCCGCGGGCAGGCACGAGGTATTCGAGCCTGACCCAGCCGGTGCCGTGGTTGACCATCTGCTCGAGCCGACCCCGGCGCAGCCCGAGAAGCTGAGTGACCACCCCGACGTAGTCCTCGGGTACGTCGATGGTCAGCCGCTCCATCGGCTCGTTCACAGTGCCGTCGATCACCCGCGCGACCACCTGCGGCTTGCCCACGGTGATCTCGAAGCCCTCCCGGCGCATGATCTCGACGAGCACGGCCAGCTGCAGCTCGCCGCGGCCCTGCACCTCCCAGGTGTCCGGCCGCTCGGTCGGCAGCACCCGGATCGAGACGTTGCCGACCAGCTCCGCGTCGAGCCGGTTCTTCACCAGCCGCGCGGTCAGCTTGCTGCCGCTCTGCCCGGACAGCGGCGAGGTGTTCACGCCCAGCGTCATGGAGATCGACGGCTCGTCGATCGTCAGCACCGGCAGCGGCCGCGGGTCGTCCGGGTCGGCCAGCGTCTCGCCGATGGTGATGTCGGGGATGCCGGCCACGGCGACCAGGTCGCCCGGGCCGGCCTGCTCGACCTGCACCCGCTCCAGGCCGTCGGTCATCAGCAGCTCGCTGACCTTGACCCGCTCGATCGTCCCGTCGGTGCGGCACCAGGCCGCCTGCTGGCCCCGCCGGATCGTCCCGTTGTGCACCCGGCACAGCGCCAGCCGGCCGAGGTACGGCGAGGAGTCGAGGGTGGCCACCCTGGCCTGCAGCGGCACGCCGTCCTCGTACTCCGGGGCCGGGATCGTCGAGACGAGCGTGTCGAACAGCGGCTTGAGGTCGCCGTTGTCCGGCGACTGCCCGTCGGCCGGGCGGTTGAGCGAGGCCCGGCCGGCCTTCGCGTGGCAGTAGACGATCGGGAACTCGATCTGCTCCTCGGTCGCCTCCAGGTCGAGGAACAGCTCGTAGGTCTCGTCGAGCACCTCGGCGATCCGGGCGTCCGGCCGGTCGACCTTGTTGACCACGAGCACCACCGGCAGCTTGGCGGCCAGCGCCTTGCGCAGCACGAAGCGGGTCTGCGGCAGCGGGCCCTCACTGGCGTCGACCAGCAGCAGCACCCCGTCGACCATCGACAGCGCCCGCTCGACCTCGCCGCCGAAGTCGGCGTGGCCCGGGGTGTCGACGATGTTGATCAGCGTCCGGTCGTACCGCACCGCGGTGTTCTTGGCGAGGATCGTGATGCCCTTCTCCCGCTCGAGGTCCATCGAGTCGAGAATCCGGTCCGGCTCCTCGGCGTGGCTGCCGAACGCTCCGGTCTGCCAGAGCATGGCGTCCACCAGGGTGGTCTTGCCGTGGTCGACGTGGGCGATGATCGCGACGTCGCGGAGGTCGGTTCTGGTGGGCACGACGGTCCAGCCTACTCAATTCCTGTTCTGACCTGCGCCGGTGGCCAGACTCACAGAGCCCCACCCCGCATGCCGGATCGTCCGGGCGCAGAATACTGTGCATCGTTCGGTCCAGGGCGCGCGCCGCATCCGGTCGTCCGCACGCCACCGACGCCGCACACCCTCAACGTGGAGAAACACATGGCCTCGGGCACCCTCGACACCCCCGCGGGCACTGCGCCCACCACGCTCGCCGGACCAAACGGCAACGGGCGGGCCGTGATTCCCGCGCGCACCCTGCGGACGGACAACTGGCGCAAGGCCCCGATCCTCACCGTGGTCCTGCTCACCGCCTGGATCCTGTACGCGGTGGTCAGGGCCTTCATGCAGAAGTGGTACTGGGTGGAGGACTACCACTACCTGACGCCGTTCTACTCGCCCTGCGTCTCCAACGGCTGCGAAGGCGACTCGTCGCTGTTCGGCCGGTTCATCCCTGACATCCCGATCTTCCCGTTCGCGGTGCTCACGCTGCCGTTCCTGGGCCTGTTCCGGCTCACCTGCTACTACTACCGGCGCGCCTACTACCGCTCGTACTGGGGATCGCCACCGGCCTGCGCGGTGCCCGACCTGCACAAGTCCTACCAGGGCGAGTCGCGGATGCCGGGGATCCTGCAGAACAGCCACCGCTACTTCTTCTACGCCGCGGTGCTGCTGTCGATCGTGAACACCATCGACGCGATCCTCGCGTTCCATTCGCCGGGCGGGTTCGGGATCGGACTCGGCACGATCATCCTGGTGATCAACGTGATCCTGCTCTGGGCGTACACGGTGTCCTGCCACTCCTGCCGGCACATCGTCGGCGGCCGGCTGCGGCACTTCTCCAAGCACCCGGTCCGCTACCGCGCCTGGGGTTTCGTGTCCAAGCTCAACACCAAGCACATGGAGCTGGCCTGGACCACTCTCGGCACTCTGGTGGTGACGGACTTCTACGTCATGGCCGTGGCCGCCGGGTGGATCTCCGACCTGCGGATCGTCGGCTAGGAGGATCGCGATGACGCACGCGCGAGAGACGAGCGATGAGACCGTCGAGCGGCACGAGTACGACGTCCTGGTGATCGGTGCCGGCGGCGCCGGGCTGCGGGCCGCGATCGCCGCCCGCGAGCAGGGCATGCGGACCGCGATCGTCTGCAAGTCACTGTTCGGCAAGGCGCACACGGTGATGGCCGAGGGCGGCGCCGCGGCCGCGATGGGGAACGTGAACCCGCGCGACAACTGGCAGGTCCACTTCCGGGACACCATGCGCGGCGGCAAGTTCCTCAACAACTACCGGATGGCCGAGCTGCACGCGAAGGAGGCGCCGGCCCGGGTCTGGGAGCTGGAGACCTACGGCGCGCTGTTCGACCGCACCAAGGAAGGCAAGATCAGCCAGCGCAACTTCGGCGGCCACGAATACCCGCGGCTGGCGCACGTCGGCGACCGCACCGGCCTGGAGCTGATCCGCACCCTGCAGCAGAAGATCGTGTCGCTGCAGCAGGAGGACTTCCGGGCCACCGGCGACTACGAGGCCAACATCAAGGTCTTCGCCGAGTGCACGGTGACCGAGCTGCTCAAAGACGGCGACCAGATCTCCGGCGCGTTCGCGTACTGGCGGGAGAACGGGCGGTTCCTCGCCTTCTCCGCGCCCGCGGTCATCCTCGCCACCGGCGGGATCGGCAAGTCGTTCAAGGTCACCAGCAACAGCTGGGAGTACACCGGCGACGGGCACGCGCTGGCGCTGCGCGCGGGCGCGACGCTGATCAACATGGAGTTCGTCCAGTTCCACCCCACCGGGATGGTCTCGCCCCCGTCGGTGAAGGGCATCCTGGTGACCGAGTCGGTCCGGGGCGACGGCGGCATCCTCAAGAACTCCGAGGGTGAGCGCTTCATGTTCAACTACATCCCGGACGTCTTCAAGGACCAGTACGCGACCGACCCCAAGGAAGCCGACGGCTGGTACGAGGACCCGGACAACAACCGGCGCCCGCCCGAGCTGCTGCCCCGCGACGAGGTCGCCCGGGCGATCAACGCCGAGGTCAAGGCCGACCGCGGCTCCCCGAACGGCGGCGTGTTCCTCGACATAGCGTCCCGGCTGCCGGCCGAGGAGGTGCAGCGGCGGCTGCCGTCGATGTACCACCAGTTCAAGGAGCTGGCCGACGTCGACATCACCCAGGAGCCGATGGAGGTCGGCCCCACCTGCCACTACGTGATGGGCGGCGTCGAGGTCGACCCGGACACCCAGCAGTCGCGCGTCCCCGGGCTGTTCGCGGTCGGCGAGGTCTCCGGCGGCATGCACGGCTCCAACCGGCTCGGCGGCAACTCGCTGTCCGACCTGCTGGTGTTCGGGATGCGCTCGGGCGTCGCCGCGGCCGACTACGTAGGCGGCGTGGCCTTCCGCCGACCGGCGGTGTCCGACGCGGACGTCGCCGCCGCACAGGAGGCCGCGCTGGCGCCGCTGGCCCTGCAGGGCGGCGAGAACCCGTACGCGATCCAGTCGGACCTGCAGACGACGATGAACGACCTGGTCGGCATCATCCGCAAGGCCGAGGAGATCGAGCAGGCGCTGGTCGCCCTGCACGACCTGCGCGGCCGGGTGGCCAAGGTCAGCGTCGAGGGCGGCCGGTTCTTCAACCCCGGCTGGCACATCGCGCTCGACCTGCGCAACATGCTGGTGGTGTCCGAGTGCGTGGCCAAGGCCGCGCTGCTGCGGACCGAGTCCCGCGGCGGGCACACCCGCGACGACCACCCGGCCATGGAGCCGGAGTGGCGCAAGGTCAACCTGGTCTGCTCGCTGACCGGGGACCCCGCGGTCGAGGAGGCCGTCTCGGTCGTCAGGCAGCCGGTGCCGACCATGCCGCTCGAGCTGCTGTCGCTGTTCGACTGGTCCGAGCTGTCGAAGTACATGACGCCGGACGAGCTGGAGCACCTGCCGAGCAAGCCGACCGACGCGGCGCTTCCCGATTACGCCGACGAGCCAGAAGGAGCCTGAGGCAGTCATGGGCTACGACCACCATTTCCGGGTCTGGCGCGGGGACGACTCCGGCGGCGGTCTGGAGGACTTCGTCGTCGAGGTCAACGACGGCGAGGTCGTGCTGGACATCATCCACCGGCTGCAGGCCACCCAGGCCTCCGACCTCGCGGTGCGCTGGAACTGCAAGGCCGGCAAGTGCGGCTCCTGCAGCGCCGAGGTCAACGGCAAGCCGCGGCTGATGTGCATGACCCGGATGTCGACGTTCGGCCGGGACGAGACCGTGACGGTGACGCCGCTACGCACGTTCCCGGTGATCCGCGACCTGGTCACCAACGTCGGCTACAACTACCAGAAGGCCCGCGAGGTGCAGTCGTTCGTGCCGCCGGACCTCGCCCCCGGCGAGTACCGGATGCAGCAGGTCGACGTCGAGCGCTCGCAGGAGTTCCGCAAGTGCATCGAATGCTTCCTGTGCCAGGACGTCTGCCATGTGGTGCGTGACCACGACGAAAACAAGCAGGCCTACGCCGGGCCGCGGTTCCTGATGCGGGTGGCCGAGCTCGACATGCACCCGCTCGACCAGGCCGACCGCAAGGACGTGGCCCAGGAGGAGCACGGGCTCGGCTTCTGCAACATCACCAAGTGCTGCACCGAGGTCTGCCCGGAGCACATCAAGATCACCGACAACGCGCTGATCCCAATGAAGGAGCGGGTCGTCGACCGCAAGTACGACCCGCTCGTCTGGCTCGGCAGCAAGATCCGTCGCCGTTAGTCTCCCGCCGGCACGTGGACGGGTCCGGCATCCATGCGCTGCGCGTGGTCGAGGCGGCCTTCGAGAGCGCGCGCACCGGCCGCGTCGTGCGTCTCACCGGATCGGCCGGTTGACGGCGCCGCGATCAAGGCCGTTAGGGTTGCTAACCATGTTCGAGGTGGCATCGACAGCCGTGGAAGCGGCGCTGGCGGCCGGCGCCCGGTATGCGGACGCCCGCGCCATGCACCAGCGCAACGAGTCGATGTCGGCCCGCAACGGCGACGTCGAGGACCTGTCACAGCGCGAGTCGGTCGGCGTCGGTGTGCGGGCCCTGGTCGGGTCGTCGTGGGGATTCGTGGCGGTGCCGGACCCGACCGACGCCGAGGCGCGCCGGGCGGGCGAGAGGGCGGTCGCGGTCGCCCGGGCGTCGGCGCAGGTGCCGGGGCCGGACGTGTCCCTGGTGCCGATCGAGGTACGGCGGGACAGCTGGGCCAGCCCGTGCGAGGAGGACCCGCTCTCGGTCCCGCTCACCGAGAAGGGCGACCTGGTCGCCGGCGTCACCGCGACCATGCGGGCGGCCGGCGCGTCTCTTGCCGAGGCGTCCTACCAGGTCTGGGACACCGCGAAGTGGTTCGTGTCCAGCGAGGGATCCCGGATCGACCAGCGGGTGCGGGAGTGCGGCGCGGCGATGAGCGCGACCGCGATCGGCGCGGGCGAG
>Ga0308176_10000307_pt1 | contig 32202 bp, 35 predicted proteins | sample PhyCR2_3_FD_203890 | JGI IMG/M metagenome (GOLD analysis project Ga0308176, IMG submission 203890) | Soil microbial communities from UC Gill Tract Community Farm, Albany, California, United States - DLSLS.C.R2 | ecosystem: Environmental > Terrestrial > Soil > Agricultural land | place: USA... | reverse complement strand
TCGAATGGAAACAAATGATTTTGATTGGCCTCAATACTGGTATGCGGATTAGTGAAATGTTGGCTCTAGACTGGAAAGACGTTAATCTTAACGGCTCCGTGCGAAAGGTCAACGTTTGTGCATCTGTGTGCCGTGAGACCGGGAAGCTAAAGAAAGTTAAGAACGGACAGTCTAGGGACGTTGCGCTTAATCCTATGGCGGCGGCTGTGTTTAAGTCTATTGCCCATAGGGAAGGCCGGGTTTTCAGTATGTCTTATCAAGGCGCATACTCGGCAATGAAACGAATCGTAGACCGTGCCGGTCTGTATGATATCGGTTGGCATAGTTTGCGACATACGTTTGCATCGGCTCTAGTTACATCTGGCGTGCCGCTTCTTACCGTATCCCGTCTATTGGGCCACAAAAGCCTGAAAATGACGGAGCGGTATGCTCACCTATCACAAGAGAGAAACAAAGACGCTGTGGCAGTTTTAGCTACAGCGATGGGGTTTTGAAGATGTCTGAGAAACTTGTAGGTCTAGAAGAAATGGCTGAGATTCTAGAGCAATGCTTTTTTGTGCTCAGAAACAATGAACACATAAAAAACGATCCCGGTTGTACAGCGGCGCTCACTCTCGTAGAGAATTGCTGTAAGGATCTTTTGAGGACGATTGTGGCAATGGGCGAAGCTTTAGGTAAACTTGAAGGAGCGAGAGACAATGAGGGCGAGCCTTTCAAACTACACAAAAAAAGCTCGAATGAAAGTAAATCAAATTAACTTGTCGTGTTAAGTTTCAAAATGGGCCCGCTGCCATAGGGGCCCGCTTTATTTTAGGAGTATGCTATGGATATCAAAGGGATGAGAGAAGAGAACGAAAAATGGTTTTCGAAGCGGGATTTCGATTGTGAAGGCAACCGTGAGATCTTTATGATGTTGCATAACTTGATCGACGATCTAGGGGAATATCTCGTTAAGCTAGAAACAGCGAGAGGGTGGCTGTTGGACGTTGAGAAGCATCCGCCTAGCCGTCTGATCAAAGAGAAGGATATTTCACAGTTTGCCGAAGCGATTTCTTTTTTGGAGGCTTTTGTGAATCGTATCGGAAAAATCAGCGGTGACACAAACAAGGCGTTCCATGGGGGAACGGAGCAATTGCTGAAACATTATGCCGAACCTTGGAGACCTACCCATCGGGAGCTAAAATGGGTTTATGATAAGGACTGGCTAGCTAAGATTAAAAGTGAGGTTAAATGAAACCTTTTCCGAAACCGGGGTGCCATACCCTACACGTTAGATTTAGTTTTTTGCATCCGGGAGAAGAGAAATCCCGCCGCGTGACGTTGGACACGCATGAGACAAGTATTAAGAAAGCGACCGAGAAAGGTTGGCTTTTGCGGCGTGCGTACGAAAGTAAGTTTGAGGCGGACGCTGGCCTTACCCTAGAAGATCTGCAAGTTTTTGATAATAAGCGCGCTGAAATAAAGAAACGCTCGGATAGGTACTTTCATTCACAAACGGGCCCGCATTGGAAGAATCTCAAACTGTTCTTCAAAACACCTGGCGACGTTACATATACAAGTTTGCAGGACTATGTGCTGTTTTGCCGGAAACAAAAAAATGAGCAAGGCAACCCTAGATTTTCGGATGATACGATTAGGCGACACTTAGCGACGCTTAAGCGCGGTTTGAAACATGCCCGCCTATCTGGCAAAAGTGTGCCAAACATACCTGATGAGGCGTGGCCGGAGCTAGAGATCCCGAAAGGACGCACCAAAGGGAAACCGGGCGCGAGCAATGATTTCTCTAGCAAACAAATGTTTTCGATCATTTCATATCTATCGGGCCATGCCTTCGATACGGCGCTGATTATGGTCTGTACAGGTATTCGGCCTGAAGAGGGTGGTAGCGTCCTTTTTGAGCATTTTGAGCCTAGAGACGATATGCCGGGATGCGCAGGTAGGCTGAAAGTAATCAAAGGGGTAGAGGACCAAGATCGTTATGTGGGCGTCCCCTTCTCGCTTTTGCCTATTCTAGAGCGGGCCCTGCCGCTTAATGTAGACCATAAAAAAGCCTACCATGCAGCCTGTAAGAAGGCCGGGCTCCCCCCTAAATTTGGGCGCAGGGACTTTAGAGCGGCCTTTGCCTCGGCGGTTGGGGAAGAAGACCATTGGGCTAGTCAGCTAGCCTTGGGTCACTATTCCGGCGTGCCTATTCGGTATCAAAACTGGGAAGAAGAGCGCATGGCAAAAGCCGCCCTAATCGCCTGGGCTGCCTTTGGCATGGACCAAAACCCCTCGAAACTGGCTCAGTCTGTGGCTTCCAAGGGGTATTTTCGGCGGCGCGTCAAAAATGACGCAAATCTTAAACAGCCTAGAATCGCCTGAGATATGTATTATAAGGGGTTTTAAGTGGCGCGCCCGGCTGGACTCGAACCAGCGACCACCGGCTTAGAAGGCCGATGCTCTTATCAGAAACCCGGTTTAGAATGGCTATAAGGGCTTAGCGGTGCGTCATTAGAGACGCGAGCATCGCGTCATGGCTCAGTTTGCCCACGAAAATGGCTCAGTACCTGGCTTGAGCCTACCGAAAGCATTTTCTCCTTGCCCCAAAAAAAACGCTGATCAATACCTGAAAACTTTTGTAGCAGCCTAGTTTGTCTCAGGGCACAATTGTTGTGTCCGCTTAATGTTATGTTTCAAACTAGGAATAAAAATTGTCTGTTCGTTCAGCCCTGGGCTTTATGTTTCTCCTATCCCTCTCTAGCTGTACCGGTATGGACGCTGCTTTGCGAATGTATGGGTATATCCCGCTTACACCCCCATCGCGTCTGTTAAAGCCCGGAGCCATCATTTTTAAGAAAAAAAGCAAAAACTTCGAGGTTGGGATTATTTGCACACCTGAGCAATCTTTGGGCCCGGATTTCAGAACCTTGGAGAGCGACACAATTCCGACGTTTATTGAGAATATAGTATCTAAAGAGTTTGATTTAGATGCTGACGCCATGGGCAGGATAGCTGGCAGGGTAGGTGCCAATACTACCAATAAAGTTACTGTAATGCTCAAAAACGCCAAATTGGTCGAAATCAACGATTGGATCGTGGCCACCTACTTAAGCCAAAGATCCCCCGCTTGTACCCGAATGATCAAGGATCGGCTGGCGGCAGGCTTTGAGGTCACGATGGTCACTTCTGCCCTAATTGCCGATGCGGCCTATAATGTGGAGTGGACTGACAGCGGACACTCCCGGATCGAAGCCCGCCTCTCTACCATTCAAGCCCTGTCCGGAAACTTAAATGGGCTGTCGAAAAATTCGAGCCAAAATAAATTTGAGGCCGAGAACATGGTCTGGGGCGTCCGTACGGACAGTTTTCTGGCTTCCATGGTACCCGTCTCAGAATAAAAAACACCTAAGTATGTTGACGGCCGGATTCTTTTTGATCCAAATTCTTTTCAACGAAGGGGGGCCACCGAATGGCTGCGCTGAGATGGTATCAAACAAGGGCCGTTGAAATCTTTGAAAGCCTGCCCGAGCCACGCCGATATTTCCTGCCATGGGATATGGGTGCTGGTAAGACCCTTGGGGCCATTTCAATTGCCAAGGCTTACAACAGGCAGAAGGTGCTGATCATCGCTCCTGCTTTGATCCGTGAGAACTGGCGCCGGGAATTGCAAACCCATTGGCCTGAGGCAAAGCTTGGCGTAATCGAATGGGGGCGCAAACGAAAGCTCCCCGAGGACAAAGCTTCGGTTCGTGCGGCGGCCTACGCTGCGCCCGTACAGGTGGTGTCTTACGATCTTTTGAAGGAAATCGATCCGCATGGCTGGGACATGATCATTGTGGACGAGTTTCACAATTTGCGTGCTCCCCGATCCGCGCAGTCAAAAAACGTGCTCAAGCTCTTCAAAGCGAATCCTGAGGCTTGGGCCCTGGGTTTGTCCGGCACGCCGATTCCGAATGAAGCGAAACAACTTTGGAACCCGGTAGATATTTTCTTCCCGAACCTTTGGGGTGAGCGTACTGAGGTGGGCAGCGAGGCTTGGAGTTTTCTTTGGAAATACTGTGAGACCGAGCAAAACAGCCACGGCCGGAGTTTCTTCGGTTTGAAGCAGGACATGCGCTCAAAGCTTGAGGAGGAGTTTTCAAAGATTTCCTTTCGTATTGTGCAAAAGGATTTCGCTGAGTTTTTGCCGCCGCTTTTTGTCGAGCCGCTGTATTTCGACCAAGCGCCCAATCCTGTCAAAGCTGCCATGGACTGGTACGAGAGCGTAAAAGACGAATCTGCCCACATAGGTATCTACACACACCTTCGACAGACGGCGCGGGATATTGTCGCTGCGATCCGTGCAAAACACAAAAGCGTTGAGCCCTTTCACATTGACGGCAGTATCTCTACCCCTGCCCGAAACGACATTTTGCAAACATCTGCGAAGCTGCCGTCTTCTTTGATCGTGGGGACCACCCATGCGCTCAAGGAGGGTATCTCTCTCAGTTTTCAAAAAACCGCCCTGGTCGTTGAATGGACCACGGCTGTTGACGAGATCGTGCAATTTATCGCCCGGTTCGCTAGGCAGGATTCTAAGAGCCAGGCCCCTACACGAGTGCAATTCGTGGTGGGCCCTAACGATGAGGGACGGGCGGCAACTTTGCGTGAACGGATGGATTCGATCAACTCCGTCATAAAGGCATCGAAAACCTCAGAGGTTGCGGCGAACGTCTTTATTGAGCGCGAGATGACAGAGGATCAGTTTCAGGCCGAGCTAGACCGGTTGGTGCAATCGCAAGAAAAACGCTCAAATCTTTGGGCCCCTACGGAAGACGACGAGGACGACGACAATGATTAAATGTGTCTGCGGTTGCGATCCCGAGGTATGTGCGTGTGCTTTTCAAAAGTTTCATATTCCGCCGCCTGACAGCGAACAGGACCGGATAGATTTCGATGACGAGGATTGGGAGGATTTCACCGATCCCGACTCGGAAGTGCCGGCCGATGACTGAATGGCAATTCGGATACGTTTGCCGCGCCTTAATCCTTTGGGGCTTGAAGGGCACCAAAGAAGACCTTGACTGTGTAACCTCGATCATTAGAGACATGGTGGAAGAAAGGAGAAAACAGGGTGAGTGAGCCTTTGCAGATCTATCAGACGGTAAAGCGTACAGGCGGCTCAGGAAGGGGTATGTCTTACTGGACTGTGCCTGCATTGTGTGGGCGCAAAAGAAGGCTCATGTCTGAGCATCCGAACGTTGACACCATAGGCGACGCAACAGCCCTCGATACTGGCATTTATTATCACTTTCTCAAGGAGTGCTTCTACAATGGCAAAGTTGCCGAAAATACAGCGATCAGCATGGAACCCATACAGGATCTCGAATGGGGAGAAGCTGTTCGTCTTTTTGATTTTCATCGCAGCAATTTCCCTGCTGACTATTTCGGCGCTGTTGTGGCTGTCGAGCTAAAAATGCCGGTTACGCCAAATCACGCGGAAACGATCCGTGATTGGCTAGGGGACATAGAAGCTACCGGCGCAATTGATCTCGTCACTAATATGTCAAAGGACGATGTGCGACGGGTAGAGGAAGACCGGGGGATAGAGCTAAACGGGCCTGGCATCTACATCATAGATCACAAAACGGCAGGGGCACGTAAGGATGAGATGGGGGGTAGGGCAAACTACACCGCCTCGATGCAATGCCTCACCTATATGCACATGCTCTCTCTGGCCTTCAATGAGCCGATACAGGGTATGATCTTTGACGTTTTGCTCAAACACAAGGTTTTGCGCCGTGAGGCTGAAGGCCGGAACGGATCGTCTATACAGACGTTTTTTGCAAGACCTCGAGCCGAAGACCCGCATATTGTAAAAGCCGCCCTAATCAATGCGGACAAGCAATTGCGTGAGAACCTGGCCAACCCATTCGCTTGCTATGACCGTGGGCGAGAATGTGCTTTTTTGAGCCGCGGGCTCTGTGGAAGGTATTAATGAAAACCGTTTGGATGTTGATGGAAATGATCACAGGGGAGCCCTTTCCGCATTCTGTCTTTTCGACACACGAAAAGCTGGAAGCTTACGTTTCGAGCCGTGGTGGCTCGATTGACGGCAGAGTGTGGGATGTGGAAGAAGTTGACCTAGATCCGATACCGAAAGAGAAAGTAGGCTTTTGGAAATGAGCATGTTAGAACAGCTTTTGTCTCCGAAAAAGGTTGCGGAGAAACCGCCGCGTTTTTCGATCCGAATTGACGGAGCGCCCAAGACGGGCAAAACTACCCTGGCCCTCACCGCGAGCAAGGATTGCCCGCCACAAAAGGAGTGGGATGCAAAGAAGCCAAAAGACCTCAATGACCTTGTATGGATCGGGTTTGAAGAGAATTGCCTGCTATATGCACAAAGGCGAGGCATCCGTGTACCTAACTTTTTGGACTGGTCAGGGGCCGGCCTCACGTACAGAGACATTGCGCCTGCAATCAAGGGGTTGCCCGGAGCAATGGAGCAATACAAGGCAAATGGCTGTACGACTATTGTCGTCGACACTTTATCCGCTTTCGAATCAATGCTCCTGCGTGACATCGTTATCCTCCCGGACTACGAAAAAGACATGGACCGTATTAAAGCGTATGGCCGGGTCAATGATGCCCACGACATGCTCTTCGACAAATTGCGCGAGACGGGAATGAATTTCATTGGTCTCGTGCATCTCAACGTTAATCAGCCTTTTGGCGAGGAGGGGGGAAATACACCCGCAGCAGAAAAAATGCGGAAAGCCGCAGAAAAAACGCACGACAAAGTTGAAGCGATGTCTGTGGCTGGCGTATCGTCTGCCTTCATTCCGGCCATGAGGCCCAAGGCTGCCGGAAGGTGGGCGCGTCTCACAGACGGAGTGTTAGTGACGTTTGCAGAAGAAAAAACAATTCGAGCTGGTGTTAAGGAACTGAAGTATCTTTTTACATCTAGCCCGAGCGCGGACTACGCCGCTGGTGGACGCTGGGATTTGAAGGGAAATCAAGACCCCTACCTTCGTCCCCACATTCAGACCATTTACGGAATCTAACGGAGAAAACATGAGCGCAACTTCTTTTACCCTTGACGACCTTACCCTTGATTATTCGCAGGATGACTACAAGCCGCAGCGCCGTGACGGTAAGCCCGGTTTGACCTATGAGTTCAAGATTGCCGGCGCAAAGATCAAACAGCACGGTCAGGGCCATTTGACCGTGATCCTCGACAATCATGCGCTGGACGGTGAAGGCACGTCTATGTTTAGGAAGAGCATTTTCCTGGCATTGCCTGTCAGCGTGGGCGAAAACAGCAGCCCTACCTATGCCAAGGGTATGTGGCTCAATCAGATCCGCCCGCTGTTTCCCGAGTTTGCTCCCTATGATCGCCAGGAGAAGGACGAGATCACAGGCCGGAAGCTTTACTTCAAAGATGGGCGCCAGCTTGATAAAGACGAGATCGAGCCCGCTATCGTTGAGGCCAACAAAAAGGTGGGCGAGATGGCAAAGGACTGCGCCCGTACCTGGATCGAGCAGGGCGACGACGCTGTGCTAGAACCCTTCATTGACCGGCATTTCTTTGCCACGCTGCAAGAGGACAAGTCCGGCAAGTATGTCAATATCTCCCGTATAAGTGCCAAGGCCCCTGAAGAGGGCGATGTATGCTACGACCGTAAAGTAGCCTTGGGCAGCTAAACTAAACCTAAAACCTGGGCACGTTTCCAAACTGCCCCCTTCCCAACCTTCCAAGGAATATCTATGCGAACTTGCGCTCATTGCAAAACCGAACTAAGTCGGAATTGTGGCGAAAGCGTCAAACAATTCTTTATCCGTAAGTATTGCAACCGGGAGTGTGTTTTTGCGGCTAGGCGGGCTAACTCGGAGAGGTTCAAAAATTCGGAGGAAGAGGCCATCCGGCGCCGAGCCGAGGTTATGGGCGGCAACTCTAAAATCACCAACGCTCTGCTCACCCCTAGCAAAGTGCGGCAGATCCGAGAACTCTACCGTCCCTTGGGCTTTACGGCCAAAGAGATAGGCGCGCACCTAAAAGTAAAAGAGGAGTGCGTCAAAAAGGTCTTGAGCGGCCAAACCTGGAGGCATGTAGTTTAATGGCATTTCACGCTGGTGAGGGCGTCAACGGTTTGGCAGTCATTGTGGATAGCCGCACCAAAAACTGTCAGGAACTTGACGGTGTGCTAGATGTTTGGGGATTGGGCAATCGGGCGCTAGGTAAGAGGGAGTGGAAGAAAACCCTACGTGTCGCCCTTCGTGACGTTGGCACCGATCCCTTCACTATGGCCGAGGTCCGTCAGCAAAAAGCTGAAATTGATAAAACCCTAAAAGAGCATCAAACTAGAGCGGTCGTCCTTGTTCAGACTCCCGCTACACCTGGAGTAAGACAGGCCCATTCCGCCTGGAATATGTACGGACGTGGCGGCTCGCCCTATAAATGGGCGGGCACGGTCTGGAAGGAAGATGGCCTATATCGGGCCCCAATTCTCAACCCGGTGAATTATGAGTATGTTTATGATTGGCTCCTCTGTAGGTGGGTTCAGCAGGCCCACGCCGTTGCAGGGGGAAAACTCGAGCCCATGCCCTGGCCGGACACTTGCATCACCCCTGACGAAACGGCCCTCGATATCCTGCGACGTATCCGATCCGATGTTTCAGCCCCTGTCGCGGTCGATATCGAATCTAACGTTGCCGGAACCCTTATTACGGCGATCGGATTTTCCAACGAAAAGGGGACGGTCAGCGTCCCTTGGGACCGATATCCCATCGCGGGATCTTTCGGAGAAATCGAGCCCGATCTCACAGAATACCCCCTTGGGCCAGTCATTAAAGAAACAGCTATTAATCTGCTTGAAAGCGATCAGCCGAAGATTTTCCATAACGGAGCCTACGACACGTTCATGCTCGCCAAACGGGACATTACAGTCGGAAACTTCGCACACGACACCTTGCTCATGCACAGAGTCGTTTATCCTCAGTATCGCCACGGTTTACAGATGGCCTGTGCAACGGAGTTTTGCGTCGAACCGTGGAAATGTTTCTTTAAGCCGCCGAAAGTCGGCGCCGGCGAGGATAAGTGGCTTGGATGCCCCATCGACATGAGAACCTACAACTGCCGGGATTCTTACGCAACTTACCAATTATATCAAAGTCTAAAGGGGAAGCTCGGATGAACAACTTTGTTATTGTTTTTGCCGGCGGGTTCGCTCTGTATCATCTAGTCTTTCTAATCCTCACGTTGGTGGAAAAGCATGAAAAAGAGTGATCAGCTGGAGTTCGACTTTAGTCCTAAAGGAGTAGTGATCTCCAAGCGGTTTGCCTGTGATCATCAATTCCGTACGGACGAGTTCACAGACCATGAGGTTTGCGAATCTTGCGGTTTGGTCGTGCCTCACGACTATATCATAGACAACTACAATCTGAAGGAATGGCCCTCGAATGAAGTGTGAGCACGATTGGGTGGTCGTCGATGATACTCCTTACGAAACCGTGCGCTGGTGCAAAAAGTGCCGGATAGGGCTAAGGGTGATTAAATGAAACTGAAGCTGGAATTTCCCGTCCCCCACGGCAAACGCCAGTACGATCAATATATGGAGCTATCCCGCATTGCTGTGAGGATGCAGCAGTCCGGTTGGAAAGTGGACATGGACCGGCTCAAAGAGCACAAAGCCGCCGCACAGGAAAGGCAACGAAGACTTGGATCCATATTTCAAGACCTCTCGGGAATTTCAGATTTGGGGAAAGACGGGCAACTTGTCTCAATTAAGGAATACTTTTGGAAAACGCTCGGCTGCCCGGTTATCTCCGTCGATCGCAAAACTAAAAAGCCCAAGCTCGATGCCGCTGCCTTATTGGCTTATGCCTCCGAATTCGAAGACGAACGCATTGTTCGTAGCGCCGCTGCTTTATACGGATTCCGCAAAGCCGGTAAGACCATCGGATTTTGCAACGACTACCTTGCAAGCGGAGGCAGGATACATCCTACTTATAATGTTACAGGCACGAAGGGTTCGCGCTGGTCTTGCTCAGGCCCGAACATTCAGCAACTCCCGGCAAAAATGACAAAGTTCGACTTCGGTGACGGCCCTGAGGTTATTGCAGCGAGTATGAAGGATTGCCTCATTCCGGACGAGGGTTTCATTCTTGTGGACGCAGACTGGGCTGCGCTGGAATTGTATCTGCAAACCTACATCGCAGGGGCTCAACGCCTTGTCCGTCAAATTGAGACTGGTGGCGATCTCCATATGTATAACGCCCGGGTTATGTTTGGGGAGAAGGTTGTACCTAAAGACGCCACAAAGAAGACGCACAAAGTTTATCGCAATGTTTCCAAGCTGGCCTTCGGTTTCGCATATAATGCCAGCGACCATGTAGCCCAAGTCCATAAGACTATGAAAGGGTTTATCCCCGGCATAACTGAGCCAATGTGCAAACGTATGCGCAAAGCTTATTTCGACCATCATTCGGAGTTTCCTAGCTGGCAGAAGAGGACGAAGGAAAATGTCGATTCTAAGGGCTTTGTGGATACTCCTTTGCTTGGCCGCCGTTTGTACCTACCTGCTAGTATGCGCGGTTATAATCAGGCTCTTAATTCTCAGTGCCAAATTACTGGCGGCGACCTGGCGAACCTGGCGATCATCGAACTGTATAAAAACTGCCGATGGGACCAGGGCGAGCAGATCCGGGCTCAAGTGCACGATTGCTTCGTTATGCAGACAAAGCCTGAATGGGTGGAAGAAACGGCGCAGAAGCTGGTGGACGCTATGACAAGCCCCGTTGACATTTACGGCCTAACTGCGCGATTTGTGGCCGAACCCGCTTGGGGGTACAATTGGGGGACCATGAAGGACTTTCCCTTTCAGACGGAGAAAACATGAAGACCATCCTTTTTCTCAGCTTTGCCTCTCTTGCTGCCTGTGGCAACAATGGGGCGCCCGGTACCATTGGAGACCCGAACGGTCCTGTAGCGGTCGCTTTAGAAGACTTTACGGATTCCGTCTTCGATCAGGGCCAACCGGTTCTTAATGCCTCTGTGGCGGCTCTGCCCCCGGAGACGCAGGCTTTGGTACAGACAGCCTATGCTGCCCTGGAGGAAGCCATTAAGAAGCTTGGGGGCATTACCCTGAGGGTTCTCAAGGTTGAGGGCGAAAAGCCGGATATAGACCCGGCGACTATGAAGCGGCTTCTAGAGGACGTCCATGCCCAACTGGACATGCTGATCCATTGAAAATAAAAAAGGGGCCATGAGCCCCTTTTTCACATCCTATTTATACAGCGCTATTAATCCGCTTTCAGCGATCACATCCGTAAGAGGGAAGTTTTCGCCTGGACAGGTATGCCCGTAAGTAAGCTTGAGAGGAACCGTAGTTCCCTTCAAACCTAGCTGACTGTGCCCACATGCCCACAACTTGCCACCATAGCGAGCATTGATCAGTTGCATCAAAAGCACGCAACTCGCCAATTGCTGCGTGGTCGGCGCATTATTTTGTCCCGGCTCGAGCGCGGCAAAATCTCCGAAAACGGCGATCGCTACGGTCGTGCCATTATATTCTACTGCGTGTGCTCCTTTTTCCTCCATCGGCAATAACGGCACAATGGCGCCGTTCTTCATAATCAGGAAGTGATAGTCCGTCCCGGTCCAAACCTCAGCCCGATGTAGGACTATGCCGTTTGTTACTTTGCGTTCGATTTGGAAGCCTCCGTGACACATTCGACTACATTTGCCACGCCGGCCAAAACGGGTTGCGCACTAACAAAGAAACTTTTGAGCCAAAGCCAAAACTTGAGCACACAAAATCCTATTTAAGAAAGGGGGCCTGTGTGACCCCGTTTCTCTAAGTGTGCCCGCTATTGCTGAGCCCGCAACTAATTCGTGGTAAGACGTACGTTTATTGAGACCTGGACGTGTCCGGCGCTGGACGCCACAAACCTACATCGCATGACGTGCATCGAGGTAAGATCGTCCCCTAGGCTGCTAGTGGCCAAGATGGTCTGATCTGCGCCCACAGGAAGATTCGACACCGTTATATAGTAAGCGACCGCTTGTTTCTGATTCGTGCCGTCAACGTACAGGGTACCCGATGCGCCGTCCGTGCACGTACATTGGATACTTATCGCCATCGCGCCATTAAGCGTAACATCTGCGCCGGTGAGCGTGTCACCGTCATTTACGGCCGAACTGATATGATTGGGAACGAAAGTGTCACAGTTCAAAGAACTCATAAGAATCTCCTTTTTGTTAGGCGATCGAGAAGAGGATCTGGGTATCGATGTAAACTGAACCTGTTCCAGATCCGGACACAACCCAGTATGTCTGAACAGTCGCCGGTATATTATAGGTACCAGCGGCGTACGGGCCGAATGTAGTGACGGCGTTTGCTGGAGCGGAAACAGTGATAGGTTTACCTACGCCGGTAACACTCAAGGCAACCGTCAATGCGTTGGTGTGTTGATTATTGACGGTGAAACTGTAAAGGCTCCCCGCTTTCGGCAACTTCCAAGACATACCGGAGCTTGTGCCCATAACGTTAACGGGGACAGCAGTGCCTGAAAATGCAACATTAGTCAGTCCTCCCGTCGCCAGACTGGAAACGTTATACGAGGGCGAAGCGGCAGGAGCCAGATACATCGGCTGAAGGTAGAGATTCGAGACGCTTGTATTATTTGCGCTTACGTTCCACCTAAAATTGTGTCCGGCAGGCATCGGGTACTGATTAACCGTAAACGGCCCGAAATAGCTCGCGGTGCTCGCCGGAAGGTTTACGGTATAAACCCAGCTACTTGTCGTTTGGTCAGCCAATCTAAGAGTAAGGGCTGTGGCATTATTATTTATGAACGACATACCCATTAAGCTTGTGCTGTACGTGGGCACAAACTGAGCGATTACGCCTGGGGCTCCGGGAATTGTGCAATATACGCCCGCGACGTCTACCGTGGTCGTGCTAATAACAGCCGGGCCGAATCCCGCGGATTGGCTCGTTAGCATATTAACGGGAGCCGAAGCCTGGGTTGAGCCGTCCGGGTAAGTAACTGCGCCGCCAGTGATATTGATACCGGTTGCGAATGTATTGCTCTGCGCGCCGCCGCCACCACCAGTCGATGCTGTCGCTTGTGTCGTGCCATCCGGGAAAGTAAGAGCGCCGCCGCTGTTAAGCTTAAGATTCGCCGCTGTTACAAGACCGGACGCATTTACGGCCGCAACGTTAGAAGGGCCGGTAACTGTTAAATCGCCGCCGACAAGAGCGTTTGCGCTCGTAGTCAGAGAAGCGCCGGTTAGCTGCCCGGATGCTCCAAGGTCACCTATAACGGCGCAACCGCTGCTTAGGGTTGTAACTCCGGTGGCCGTCAATGCGCCTACGTTTGTGGTGCCGAGCGTCGTAGTGTCTGTTACGCCAAATGTTCCCGTTACGGAGGTATTCCCTTTGAGAGCGGACGTTCCGTTGTTTGTCAGCCCGGTAAGGGTCGCCGCCTTCGTTAGATTGGATGTACCCCCAACGGTCAGATTCCCGGTCAAGTTCGTACTCCCGCTGTTGGTGATGCTGCTGGCCGCAATGGTGCCGGTTGCGCCGTTTGACGGTCCTGTGGAGCCGCCGCCCGTATCGCCCGATCCGCCGCCAGTCGAGGCTTCTGTATCGGTAACTGAGGCAATACTGCCATCCGGATTATATGTAATTACACGAGACATTTAGCCCCCTAGCTGACGTTGTTGAATGTTGGTCGCATCTCGAGTTGCTGCCTGATTTGAGATTTTAGCGGACTTTCCTCCGCCTGTCGATTTTGGGCCGCCCTGGCCTGGCTGACCCTGTTGGCCCTGTTGTGGCCTAGGGGCTGGCCCTGCTGTCTCCTGAAGCCTTTTGAGCGCCTTAGGGTCGTCCGTGGAGCGGACGTGAGTATTGGTAAAAGTGCTAACTTGGCGAGCAAGGCGCCCACGCACACGTTTCTTAGAGGTTTGCACCTTATGGGTCAATTCCTGCGCCGCTTGCTCATGCCAGGCGGGAAACACAGTTTTGAGCATTTCGGCTGTTTGCGGATCGGTGCCGCCTAACGCCTCGTCAGGGTTAGAGACTAGACGCCACATGCGCATAAACTTAACCTGTTGCGCCCTAGGCGGGGCAAAGGATTGCTCCTGTAGTGTAGGATCAAAGGGCTTTTTAGGCGTCTGTTGATCTAGGGCATGGACGGCTTTCATAACCGTGGCCGTAACCTGCGCGATCGTCTCAGGGTGCTCTTTAGCGACGTTAGGATACTTTCGCTCTATAGCTGCCTGGACTGCCTCGTGATTCGTAGCTGCATAGTTAATTGCCTGTGTCGCTGTATGGTAGTGAGCCGTATCATAGCTTGCCGGTACAACGGATTTTTTGTTTTGCTGGCGGTATGTGCGAGCCCCTAGCTCAACAGGGTAGGCAATGCCCTTCACCAACGCTGTGCCTAATCTCTCAAAATGGGGTCCGATAAAGTTGCGATGATTGGCCAAGGTGGCAACGGCATTGGCTCCTAGCATTCCGCTAGAAACGGCATAGCCTACCGGAGCCAACGGTCCTGCAAGGTGGCTCAGGGTGCCAATAGCTGTAGGTAGACTATAGCCGAACGGCGAAAGAATATCGCCATCCGTGTACTGTTTCGGCAGTTTTGGCGGTTTCCAGCGAACTGCAAATTCGTCTGTATATGTGTCGCCTTTTACGGCGCGAGTCTTTTTAACGTCATCGACTATAACGTCAGTAAGTTTACGTTCTTCATCTTGTACACGTTGGCTGTTCTCTGTGAGCAAAGAATCCGATTGTACCGTTTTGTCTTTGTTTACGGTTTCCTTGCCGGTTGTTGTGCTTTCGCTGCTCCTGCCTTTAACGGGTTTTGCCTTAGCGGCTTTTACAGGGGGAACCTTTGCGCCGAAACCGGGCATCTTTAGGTCATTGAGGGGGGTGTTGCCATAAGTGCGCGCATACTCGTCGTTTAGCTCACGGAAGCCTGGCGACGGCATTTCCCCGTCCATTATCGTAGGATGCGCTTCGGAGAGAAGATCCTTTGCAGCCTCCTTTTCGTTTTGCAACGACCGGACAAGCTCCTCGTTCAATTCTACGTTCTTACCTACTTTAATCTGCTTTTTTGCGTCTAAGATCTTGGTTTCGTTTTTATATAGCTCGTCCCACATATCCATGTGGCCGTCGACTTTTTCAAGTTTATGCTTGATCGCCGCGCGTAGGATCTTCCGCTTATCATCAGGAGTTTCATCCTCCCATTCAAAATAATGCTTAGGATCTTGAGCCGCCTTGGTATTGATCGGCTCAAGGTTCGCGGCTTCCGCAGCCACAGCTTCTTCGGTCTTGGTGATTTTGGGCCGGCTGGTCGTTACCCTGGTACTGGTCTTGTTCTTCACCATATCGTCATCGGTGACAACAGTACCGGTTTTCTTAAGTTCATGGTCGTATGTGTTTGTTTTGCCCTTTGTGTCCTTTAGCTCGCGCTCGAAGGCTCTCGCCGTCGTATCGGTCGTTTCTACGTCTTGGCTGACCCGTTTAACCTTTGTTGTCCATCCGGCAACTTGTGGACCGTCTTGCGGCGCAGCGGGTACGGGTATCTGTTTGCGCTTAAACAGCTTTATCTTCTCAAGCCCGTCGATAAGGTCGCCGCCGAGAGAACGGAGAACCTTGGGGATAGCGATGGCTCCGTGCGTGGCGTTGTTAAAGCCCACGTTCCAAAGGATCTCAGAAAAAGCGGACTGGGCTAGACGCTCCGCTGTAATCGGATGCTTCATGATCGAATCTTCGGTAAGCTGATTCGATACACCCATTGACGCTGCGGCGCCGATCCCTTGCGCACTGTTGCGAAGGGCTGCTTTTCCGAGATTCGCTAACTTTCCGGTGCCAACTGCCGATTGCGCCGCTTTCCCTAAAGCTGTGCCGCCTAGGTACTGCCCCGCCTTTGCTTCTACTGCGCCAGCTAAACCGCCGCCGATCATAGAAGCGCCGATACCGGTTAGATCTCCAACTAGGGCTGTGCCTTTATTGGCCTGAGATCCTTCCTGTATATTTAGTAAATCCTCGCGCCTTCCGGCAGCGGCAAGCCCGGTATTCAAAAGACCGAAGCTGCCCATGTTTCCCGCATGAGAGAGAAACGTACCGACTTTGGTCAAAGGGTCGTTTTTTGTAGCTTCGTACTCTGCTTCAGGCCCAATCTTATAACCTTGGGCTGCAAACATTTTTGCTTGCGCGCCTGAGGCCAGCTTAAGCCCTTCGCTTTTCGGATCATAGACCACTACCTTATCGGTATCTTTGATACCGTAGGTAGAGAAGGAGGGCGCTCCATTGTCAGCGGTGCCGTCAGTTTGGCTCATCCTGCAAACCTTTCATCCGGGGCCTTCACAACGGCGGGGGGAGCGTTTCCTGTGCCGTCAGCGTTAGGAAGGGCGTCAAGTGCAAATTGTCCCTTAGCTGCCGGATTCGCGCCCTTAGCCGTCAATGCGGCGGTTTCTTGGTCACCAATCAAAGGATTGCGTGACGGGCCCCAAGGACCGGTTATTGGATCGTTCTCGTCCGGCACCATTGTACCCGGCGCATAGGTATCAACGTTGATATCCATGCCTTCTCTGATTAAGAAGCGAATAGCATCTAGCTTGGCTCTAATTCCGGAAATGTCTTCCTGGCTCAAAGATGCCATCGTTGCTTCAGACGGGAGCAAGTTGAGCGCATCGATGATCTTCTGCTCACCTTCTTCAATTCGCGTACCGGTCTGAAGGAATTTACGTGCGCCTGAGAACTGGAGCGCATACTCAGTAATAAGCTGGCGGTACTTAGCGACCGTCATTGGGGAGTTTAGAGCATTGGCCATATGATTGGCTGCCGCGATCATTGTGCGACCACCAGACACCATCTCGGCAACTTTGGCGTGTTCGGACTTATTGCCCATATAGCCCTTGTAACCGGCAATGCCGTTCTCTAGCTGCTTTTGATCCTGCTTTTGCTTAAGTGCGACCTGTGCGACCTCTAGAGCCTTTTGGTGCCCAAGCAGCTTCAAAGCGTTTTGACTGTTGTTGATGTAGCTTTGGCCGATAGGAACGTCGCGAGCGTTTTGCTCTTCTCTGATCTTCGCCGCTTGCGTTTCAACGGCCGCCTTCCATTTCGGATCGGCATACTGATTTGCAATAGATCGCAGCGTACCTGTGTAAGATTCGAGCGCCATGTTTTTTAGGGTGCCGCTGACAGCTTGGGCATTTTGCAACCGTTGCTGCAACATTCCGTAAAGCGTCCGGTCTCCCTCGCCCACAGCCTTTAGCTGCTCGAATCTTTCCTTTTGCGCCGCAACGGCACGATCGGCCATGCTGTTGATCATTTCGAGGTTATGGTTAGCGTGCCTGCCGTTTACACCATAACCGCCGAAAAAGATCGCTGCGGTACCCATCATCTTGTTCACGCCGGACTGACCCCAAATGTCTTGAGGCTGAGACAAGGCGTGTTTTTTCATTTCGACCTGGACCTGCTGATAATCCGCGATCGCCGCTTTTGCGTGTTCGTCTACCTCTACAGCCGCACCTTGCAGGTCGTTGTAGTTCTTTTCAATCCGGTTATGCAGGACATCTTCAGCCGGTTGCGAAGCTTTTTGGATATCGCGATCGACAGCGATGGTATCGGCCGCTGCCTTGCGCTGCATCCCTGCGATGGTGGAACTTTCTTTTAGGTCAGAATCCCGCTTTTCCTTAGCCTGTTGGATTAACACCTCAGGAGTGAGAGGAAGACCATCCGGACCCAAAGGCGTATCATCTTCCGACATAGGGATCGGAGTCGTAAGATCCTCAGGAACTGCCGGTTGTGCCGCGGCAGCTACAGGTTGGCCTGGTGCCGGTGCCGGGGCTGCTTGTGCGTTTTGGGCCGCAAGCTGCCGTTGAGCCTCTGCCTTGATTATCTCTTGGCTTTGGGCTTGAGCCACCAACGGGCGCTGTGCGGCGGCAGTTTCGTTACTTAGCGGCATATTGTCTACCGCTGCTCGAGCAGCCTGCATTTCAGGCTGAAACGGCGAAACTGTCCGTTGCGGTTGGGGTGAAGACAAAAGGGCCTGAGCGACGGATCGGATGATTTCTGGTGTCATAGTGCCGCCAATACGATAGGAGCTGCTTTTGCAATGATCCCGCCCAATGCTCCCCAAAAGCCGCCGCCGCCCTCTTTTTTCTTACTTTGGGCCATGCGATCCTGATAGTCCTCCATGCTTTCAGCTTGGGCCTGTTGGGTCGCTTTGATCTGAGCCTGCAAAGCAGACAAATAGGCATCCTGTCCGGCGTTAGGTGCGTTAGGCGCACCCAACTGCTGCGCCTGCTGCATAGGCTGCATTTGCTGAATTGCCGGTACAAGCCCTTGAGAATACTGTGTTTGGTACGGGTTCATGTTTTACCTCACCTTCGGTTCTGTACCGCGTTCGGGCTCAAGCTATAGCCGTTTGCCAAAGCCCCGGCTCCCGCGGCAATTAAATTCCCCATAGCTTCAAATTGGGCTCCGTTCGCTCCAGACGCGCCTCGGACGTTATCCATCTGAGCCGCATAATTCGTGGTGTTATTGGCAGTGTTGTTCGCTTGCACAGCATTGTTCGCGTTTGTCTGGTATCCGAGGTTTGTGATGCCCTGGTTATACTGCTGGGTTCCAAAGGCTTGCTGCTGATTTGTCATGCCGGCAGCGGTTTGGCCCATGTTGCCCAAAAGGTTGCCATAATTGACCTGAGCCGTTGAAAGTTCGTTTGCGCGGTTCGCTTGCCCTGTGGATACAATTCCGGCGTTTTGAGCCGCCTGGGCATTTAGCATGTTGCGCTGGCTCAAACCGGGGGCAACACCACCTTGCTGCGAAAGCATAGCCGATTGGACGGCGTTGTTCGCCTGGCCCAAACCCGCCTGCATTTGCAAGTCAGCCATAGACGGCGCCGCACCAGTCGCTTGATTGTAAAGCATACCCGCCGCGTGCTGTTGATCCTCGTAGTTGGCCTGTTGGTATTGGTACTGATTTTGGGCCTGCCGCATATAATCGGTGTTAGCTAGGGAGCTAGAGTAACCGCCTAGGTACCCCTGCATATCGGTCCAGTTTTGCAGAGCCTGCTGATTATTGCGGGCCTGGCCTTCCGCTGCCGCTGCGGCTCCTCTCGAATCCCATGTGCCAAGTAAGCCTGCCGAACCCAGAATTGCGTCGCCTGTAGAAGCCATGATTAAACCGTTTTCTGGGCGGCGAGTTTAGCCAACCCGTTTTTGGAGCCAACCTCGAGTGCTATAGAAGAAATAGCACAAGACTGACCTACTGTTCCAGATTCTGTGATCTTTATCCGAAGGGTCTGCATCACCGATCTGGGCAACCGCGAACACCTAAACTGATAAACCTCGTCCCCGGGAATAAGTCCCGTTTGCGTGTCGAATTGGACCGCATCGGTATAATCCGCCGCATGATCGTAGGCGAAGGAAATGTTAAGGATATGCTCCGAATAATAGTCTCCTAAGAGAGCCATCCGATAAGCCCTTCCCCAACCCTGGACGCCTCCTAAACCTACAGGTATCTCAGGTGTCTCCAAAGTGAGCACAATGGGCGCACCATCGTCTGTGTAGAGGTCTGGTACCTCTCGGTAGACTTTGGAGCCATCGGCCGCAATCCACCAATATGCGCCTAGAATCGACCTGGCGCTCACTGCCGCCATATTCGAGAAGGTAGACCAAACTCCGCGCTTATAATCGAAAACGAGAACAGGCTTGCCTGCTGTCTGCGGCACGAAGCGAACCTGAGAATACTCCGGCACGACCACAGAAGAGGACATGGGCCCCAAGGTCTTTAGAATCGGCTCAATGGGTGAACCGATGTAAGTGACCTGTAAGCTGCGATTTATCATTTCTATGCCGCGTCTCGAGCGAAACAGAATTCCGTCAGGAACGGTCACAACTGACGCAGGATCAATACAGCCGACATCGCTGGTGATCTGCTGGAAATTGTTGTAACTGCCGTCGCCTTTGTTATCCGGGCCATCGCCGTAGAGATAAACAATCCGGTCCTCTTTGAAGACAATAACGTTTGCGTCTAAGACAGCAACCGCTGTGAAGAGCCCTGTGTTGCTTCCTTCAGAAACGACGTTATTGGCCGAGAACTCTACTGTGCGGCCTGAGCTAAACCTTTTGGAAAACCACACCGTATTGCGCGCATCTGAGGGAATTAAGAATACCCGCGATTCGCCCACAGTAGCGTGGTGTATTGCAGGAGGCGGATCATTCGGCAGTTCATTAGCGTCCGTGTAAACGAGCCGGTTTTTCGTGATAGACGTGTTGCCCTTGACGGCTGTGTTGCCATCGCCTGTTTGATCCGAAAAGGACTGTCCGTTCGCTGCCTGCCCGATAAAGTAATGAGACCCCGTTACGTTTTGTGTCGAGCGATAATACTCGATCATCACGTTTCCGCCGCCGTTGTAGTTATACGCCGGAAAGTCCACCTTGTTGAAAGCATTAGGGCAAGGAGCCGTAATAACTGGCGACGGGGCACTTCGGTACACATTGCCGTAGGAATCGCGCCGGACGAAGCAAATCACATAATAGTATTCAATGTACCCGGACGCTGTTACGGCGCTAGTGCCGCCCACAAGACCGGAAGCGGCCGATCTGATCGCGGGCCTGTAAATCCCCGTATATGTTTGGGAACTTTGCGCGGCGTCCGCTGAGGGCGGATTACTGAAACCTGCCTCGCTTACTGAGACCCCATCGTAAAAGAAGGGATATGCGCCCGCACCTAGGGTGCCTCCGGTCGGTAGCGATAATAGCTGTGTCGAGCGTGAAGGGTTGAAATCAAATACGATACGGTTTAGGGCGCCGTATGTGTGATAATTGTTGTTCGTCTTCTCAAGCGCCGAAGAGATAAACGTCACGTATTTAGACGTACTGCCGATTCTCACTACGTCACACGGCACCATCATATCGCCGTTTGTTATGTGAGGGTTTTTCATATACAGAGTGCGACAGACCGTAGCGACGCTGTTCGTGGTGAAATCGAATTCCGCAAGGTATGCGCTGTTATACACCGCATCGCTAGAAGGAGCCCCTGCGCCCGTCCACGCATAAATCTTGCTGTTTTGCCCGATTGTAAACAGCCGGCTTAGAATCTGCGAAACTTCCGTGGTAACAGGCGATGGGTACTGTAGCTCCTGAGTTACGCCCGTAGCTGGTGTTAGGCGCGTCACTAGTGTTTGCAGCCCAACACGAGCAACAGTACCAAGCCATAGAGCCGTTCCATCCGGGAGCCATTTGCAGTCGACCGGCAAAGGTTGGGCGCTTCCGCCGTATAGCTCGTTTTTCGTCATCACGAAGGATGCTGTGTAATAAATGAGACAGCCGCTTGTAGCGATCAGATAAGGTGTTGCGGCGGGTCCATCGCATCGAACGGCGCATCTCTGCCAAGCGAGCGGAAAGCTGGTAACAAAAGTCTTAACCTGCGCAATGCTGAGGCTGCCGTCAGAAGCCACGGTTCCCATACATACGCTGAAGGTCTGCTTGTCAGCCAAGGACGGCCCAACACAGCTAATAAATTTGCCGTTCGCGATATGGACATCATATCCGTACGGATTGGGCGAGATGGTCACTATCTCGCTTGTAGTCTGTCCGGTGAAAATGCTCGCCGTAGAGGAAACCGTGAAACCCCCGGCCAAGTTCGTCAACGGGAGCACGCCGTACCCCAATTGCGTATAATAGTTAAGCGACGCATCTTTTGTTACTACAAGATAAAAAATGTAGAACCCGCCGTTATAATACTTAACGGTAGGAGAGTGCTGCCCTATGTACGTATTGGCCCCGCCGATAGAAGTGTTCTTTGGGATCGGCGTAGGGAGAATAATCCAATTTCCCGAAGATAGATCCTGTACGCCATAAAAGCATAAAGCGCCTATCGTATTCGGCTCCTGCCAAACGACGCACGTGTATTGAGTTCCGTCCGTTGCGCATGAAGGATCAGAGGGAGGCCAAGGGTATTGGGTTTGCCCTGAAGAGCCCGCAACCTGTGAAACGTCTAGACGGCCCTGTGTTGGCGTGGGGATAGACGTGCTTAGGTTGCGCTCGACGTTGTACCTGTTTAGGGTGTTTGCGCCTAAAACGAGCGGTTCGATATTGTCTCGCACGCCGATCGATTTGAAGGGTCCGCCCTGCAAAGGAGCGCCCTGAGGATTAATTGACTCGCATCCGTACCGTTTGGTGACCTGGCCCTCTACGGCACCGAAAATAACGTTATCGGCCGTTTTAAGCTGCCCGTTCGCAAGCTGGTGCGGATCTTGCTTCGCGTTGAGTCCGCCCGTCAGGTTAACTTTGACGAAAGTTTTGTTAACGGGAAGGTCTGTGTTCCTGGCCATGTTATGCGCTCATTTCTAAAGTGAGGTAGGGCTGTACAGCTAGGACGCCTGTTCCGCTTGTAGCGACTTGCACGGTCATGGTGTCGCCTGCTGCGAATTGAGCCGATTTGGGGTAGGCCGCCCAATACGTTGCGCCATCCGCGAGCACGCCCATTCCGATATCAGAATTGACGGCCCCGTTCTTAAGGATGCGTAGCGTGATGCTGCCGTTGTTTGGGCCAAACTTGTTACACGACACGCCTACGATGCTTCCCGGATACTGCCACCTATAGTTGAAATAGATGAAGTTTGTGACGTTTGCCTGATTAACGAGAAAGATCGCCGTTGGGGTAAAAGCGCCCGCTACAGGAGCCGTGCTGTAAAAGCTGCCAACGGCGAGGGGCGCCTTAAATCCTGCCGAACTGTTAACAGTCAGGGCCTGGACGGAATTGCCTGCAATTACGCTATCCGTAACGATCGGACCCGTTGCAGAAATACTGCCATAAAGCTTAACCGCCGCAGGATACTGCGGAGTTGTCTCGGTTGCGGGATTGCCGAGAACTACGGCATTACCGGTAGAATCGGTCGGATTGCCGTTAACGGTCAAGCCGGGCTGGTCTAGCACAAGTGCTGTACCTGGGCCTGCAACATTTTTTAGCGAAGGAGATAAGACAAGCGGGCCGGTTTGACTAGAAGGGGTACTGGAGCCTAAAAGCTGATCGACAGCGTTTGCTAGGTTGTCCTGAACCGTTGACAGCTCATAATCCTTTGGCCGGATTCTTTTTACTTTTTTGTCCATTTTTAGAATCCATCGTCAACGTCTACAACGTGTTGGTGCCTGCCCATATCCCGGTTAACGAGCGATTGCTCGATCAACTGCATGATTTGGGCCTGCCTGCGCTCTAGCTGCTGTGTATCGGATTCTTCTTTGATTCGGGCGGCGATCACAGCTTGATTGACAACGAACTCTTCCCAGCCGGGAGCCAAACAAATGTCAGGAACGTCAGTATCAAGCGCCATCGCCGTATAGGACGGCGCATACCACAAAGAGGCGCCAATCTGCGTCTGGCTTGGAATAGGAATAAACCGAAGCTTATTGCCCATCACCATGTATTTATAGACGCGGCCCAAACATGCCGCATATGTGCCGGCAAAGCCCGTCATGGAGCCTCTAAACTCCTCAGGCATAATCCGGTCCATCGGGGCGTAACTGTACGGCGGCACCGCATTGCCCAAACTGAAGACCTTTAGGACTTTCATAAAGTCCGGGGGCAGGTCGTAGTCCATCTGGCCCGCAACGAGCGGAATAAGGTATTCCTTCCAAATGTAAAACTCGGCCGCGTTTACAATCCAATTGTGTAAATGCGCCGCACCTTCATTAAGAAGAGAATTCGCCTCGTCTACGGACACATAATTCTGTTGTCCCTCGTCAAAGCGATTAAAGAAACGTGTCCGTAGATCGAGAAGGTTTGTCATCCTAGCGCCATTTCGATGCAGGCTTTCAGTGCATCAGCAAAAGCGGCAGAATCGCCAGATTGCACAGCTTCCATAACCTGCTGAGCGCCAGCTTCAAAAGCCGGGTTCATCAGTTCTCCGCTTGCGTTCTCGCCTTCGCCGGATTCGAGCTTTTCAGGGGGGGTTGGATACTTTTCGTCGGTCTTGCCCTTGGAAATCTCTTTTCCAAGAACGCTCATAAGCGCTTCCATTTAGCCTCCAGGCTGACAAATGGGGGTTTCCTCTCGGATTCTTACCTCAGGAGTGAAAGGACTAGAAACACTCCCGAGAGCCCCATCTGTCAGGTTTGATCAGTAGCCGAAGCTACCGGTCAAGTTGAGGCCCGGCGCATCGCAGACCAAGTTGTACCATGCACGCCACCGAAGCTCGATGCCGTCGCTGGTAGCCTCGCGGCTTGCGGAAATGCCCGCTGCGTCGTCCATGTGGGGAACGGCGTCAAGCGTGGGCATCCACCAGGTATCGCTCTGAAGCATGTAAAAACGGCCCGGATCGACCTGGGGATCAGACATCACCGCCATGTCGCCGGCCTGGCCGCGCACGATCATTGCGCTGGTATCGAGGCCCGTCACCGCTTTGTCCGATTGTGCGTAACGCACCTTGGAACCCAGCTCTTGGCTGTAGTTCGAAATATTAATCGGGTTCATCAAAATCAGGTCGGGAGAAGCGCCCTGGAGGCACATTTCAGCCGAGCAGTTTTGAAGGGTGGCTTCCATCTTTTCAGCGGCTCCGGCCACATAGCGCGAACCGGACAGACGCTGGACGTCCACGCTCCGATCGAAGCCCCAAAAGGATTCGCCGGGAACGGGGTCAGTAATGGGGAGCCAGTTACGGAGGCCCGAAACGCCGCCATAAGGCGTGTTCATGCCAAAGCCCAAGCCTTCGCCGTTACGAAGCAGGAAATACTGATTCGTGGTGGTCAGGCCGGTCACTGCCGAAAGGCTGGTGTCCAGGGTCAAGGTGGTCTGCTTGGCCGAAACCGAGCGAGCCAACACTTTGACGACCTGGCCGCCGTTCACCAGGGTAGGAGCCGTTCCGTCCAAGGGATTCGTCGAAGCAATCTGAAGGAACATTCCAACAGAAAAACGAATACCCAGGGCGGGGGTGTCCAAGGTGATGGTGGTGGTGTTGAGGCTTGCGGCCGTGGTGAAGCTGGCAATAACGCCAGTACCGCTGCCATGAACAGCGATGTCGATACGGCGGCACATCTCGTTCAGGATGCGATCCGTCTCGTGGGTCTTCTTACGGAGCAAAGAACCGTTATCCGAACGGGAAGCCCGGATAGCCTCGTTTTGCAACGTAATGGCCTGGTATTCCCGGCCACGGTTGATAACGAAGCGAGCGCCCTGCGAATGGCCAGCTTTTTGCGCAATGGCAGTAGCGATGGTGGCCGAGCCGCCTTGGGGATCTTCGAAGAAAACGGTGTGATTGTAGGTATCGCCCTCAAACATGTCTTTCTTGGCCAGTTTGGCAAAGAAGGGACGGTTTTTATAGGCGAGTACCTGGACGCGCTTGGGATTGTAGACGTGCTTGTAAGCGGCAAAAAAGTCGCTGTCGAAGCCGCCGGAGCCATTGAAGCTAGTAGCCACGAAAATGTCCGATCAAAAAGAGTTAAGTCATCGTCTGGCTCTTTTCTTTTTATCGAGAAAAGCCAGGGCTTCCTGAATCTCTCGTTCACCATCAACAGAGGGCACGTACTCCTCGGTTCTGGCTACTCCAGGGGATCTAACCTCAGATCCTATGGTCGAGAGTTTTCCCTTCGATTTACTGGGCGAAGGAGCCTGAGAGGGTGACTTAAACAAATCTTGAAAATACTTACGGACCTCCGGATTATCCGCGAGCACCTTCAAGTTTTCCCGATACCTGCTTTCAACGGCTTCAATGGCGTCTTCGATCCGGGGCATCTCCCCGGTCTCCGCAGCCATCCTGTCCATTTGCTGCATGATTTGCTCGTCTGCGCCGTGTATGTTAACTATTCGGCTTCCATACACATCAGACTTGATTTTAGCTTGAACCTCCTGGCGGATCGCGTCAAGTTGCTGGTTAATATGTTGCTGCTCAAGATGCGTCCTTTGCTGCTGTTCCCGCTCTTGAGCCTCTTTTTCCTGCTTCTCGCGCCATTGCTTCAGTTCTAGCAATTCCCGCCGTTCGGGCGTCATCCGGCCGCCATCCTCGGCCAAACCCTCTAGGAAGCTCTTTACGTCCTTGTAGCCCATAGCCTCGAGCGCGGCGATTCGGTCCACTTTGGCGTTTTCGAGCACGGATTTGTATTGCTCCAGTTCTCGTCGCTCGGCAGCAAAAGCCTGGCGCTGAGCCTCAAATTCCCGCTGTTGCCTGTGGAAGTTTGCCAAGGCCGAAGCTTTGGGTTTATCTTCCTCGCGGGCCGCTGGGGCCGGATCGGTCTTTTGGGGCTCATTCGGTCGTGAGTCCGTTTTCTCCCGGTCTTCCGTAGTCCCAGCGGTCTCTTCAACCTCGTCAGTTTCGCCAGAATCTGCCCGCAGCGGGTCTTTCCCGGCTTCCCGCTGGGATTTTACCCATTCCATCGCTTCTGCGGCCGGATCGTTGCCTGCCTCGTTATCCGCCGAGATTTGCGGGAGGGAGACCTCCGGGCTGTCCTGTGATTCCGATACCTGGGGGGCCTGGCTGGACTGGCTGTCCTGGATTTCCATTTAATGCTCCGTTTGGTGCCCCGGGAGGCAAAAGTCCCGGTTGCATCATTTGTGCTGGGTCTGGTGGTGGTGGGGGCGGATTCGCCTGCTGATACAAAATATCACATTGTGCGATATAGTCGTCCAACAGGGCGAGAACTTCCTCAGGTACGTTTTCTTTTGTAAGAAGCATCTGAAGCTGGGCCTGGGCTCTCCGCTTGGAATAAACGGGATCTTGAACCTCGTCAGGCACCATCGGCCGATTCTTCTTAATCATCAAATAGAGCTGTTTATCGACAAGGCGCTTCTGAGCCGTCTTTTCGCTCGTTACCGCGTCAACATCGGGCATACCGGCCAACATTTCCCAAGCCTCGTTCGGATCGGAAAGCAGCCCGTTCTGCATCAAATCCTGTACAACGAGCCGTTTGCCCGTTGGAGTCGTAGGCAGCAAGGATGTCGGCTGGGGCGTCATAACGAAGCGGCTGTCCTCTAGGTCGCAATCTGCCCAATCTATCGTCTCGACGAATCCTCGGGCTCTACCAAAGGTTTTATAGGTGCCGTGCTCTTTGACGATCTCCCGGGCGACACGGACCAGTTGTTTGCCACACGACACAAACAGACGTTGCCAGTTAAGCCCAACCCAAGCGTGGGGTTGATCTGCAATTTCCTGAGCCTCACGCAAAGCGGGCCTTGAGTCGAATCGTGAAGGCATATCTCCGGATTGCATCGGATTTTGCCTAGCCTGTTCGTACATTCTTTCTCGAATACGATCGGCCTGGGCGTACAATTCCGGATTAACTGCCGGAGCCGCATCAATCTCAGGCTTCGGGCCAGAATACTTATAAACGTTGCCGATAAGATTGTCGTACTCCGGCGAGACTTTTGAGCTAGATGACTGCCAAATGCGCGGAACGCTCATAAGATGCAAAGAGTGCTGAATCCTCTTCATCATCTTGTTTAGCTCGAGTTGCAGCGGTTGGAGCTGTTCCATCAAACCGGTGCTGTAAGCACCCATAAGAGCAGGAGACCATGGTATGCGGGCAAAAGGGAAATCTGTGTAGCTCCAAGGCTCATCAAGAAGAATAACGTTGCCACATGCAATAATATGCCTTCCGTCTTCTTCTCCCTCGTCTGAGGCTAAATGCCATCCTTCGATCAAACGGACCACATCGGTGTCTGCGCCGGGAAACGCATAGTCGGGCTCGGTTGTGGGCAACTCGGCAATTTGGGCCGCTTTGTCCTTAAACATCATCATCGCCCAACCGCGAGGAACGTACCGCCTTTGATACATTTCCTGTGGGGCGCACGAAGCGGCGGCGGCATCGTCAATTAGCACCTCAAACGGCAGCGTCCTTTCAACAAACGCCTTTCCATTTTTCGGGTACCATTTGAGCCAGCCGTCGCCGCTCACGCAGCAATCGCGGATCGACATCTCTGCCTTCAAATAAAGGTCAAGGCGCTGAAACTCCCCCCAACAGAATCTTTCCATGTCTTCTGCATTTTGGTGGGCTGCAAAGTCTCCGTCCTCAACCTCGAATGAAACCTTCGTTTCCGCCTCAACGTGCTTTGAAACGACGGTATCCACGATGGCCTGGGAACAGTTCAAAATGGCGCGAGGCATGGCCGGAAGGTACGGATCTCCCCCGGACACGCTCATCGAAAGACAATCCCGGTTTAGGTACATGCTCGAGAATCGGAGCAAATCGCGCAAACGACCGCTTTGTGCCGATTCGATGTCCTTAATAGTACAGTCCATCTGATCGGCAGCCTCGTCGCTGTCTTCGATCAAATACCAAGGATTGTAGCTCTTTCGATCTGCCATTTGTTAATCCTCAAATACGGGGCATGGGCTCGTGATTGGCCCAACGGTCCTGCGCTTCAGCATACTCGTCGGGATTGTCCATCGGGGCAACTTTTGCAAGCTGGGCCACCTGGGCTTCCATGTCCTCAGAGGTGCCATCAAACTGAAACTCGCTCGCGGGAGCCTGAGCCTGGCCAAATTCACGGCCTTTGGTCGAAACGGCCTGGAACGCATCGGGAGGGAACACCACCTCGATACCGTCCACCTTGATATGAACAGCGCCCATCTGGGCTAGGGTCTCGATTTTGGCAAAGCTGGCCTGCCAAAGCTTGTCAGCCTTCTTCGGGCTCTTAGCGGCCTTAACAGCCTTTTCCTTTTTCACGGGCTTAATCCCGCCAGCAGCCTGAGCAGCCTCAATATCAACTTTACGGGGGCGGCCACGCTTTTTCGGAGCATTAGTAGTCGCTGAGGGCTTTGCCGTAGGGGCCTTCTGTTTCGCGGTTTTGTCGGTTTTTGAGCGCACGATTAATTGCCTCTCTTTCTTGGTTTTCCCACCAGACGGGACTTTCCCGTTCTGGCTCCGCAATTGGATGTTTTCCGGTCCAATGGTAACTAAATCGGTGGAGGTATAAAGCCGCATCACCTTCGTCACTATGTATTGGAAGCCCGGTTTTAGGGTCTTTTATGCTTTTAGCCCAAGCCTGCGCAACAATAGATTCGGGCTGCGCTTTAATTCGGCCTAGCAGAAAATCGCTGTTCATCTGCTCTACGGCAGCCAGCTTATATCTGGGGCTTTTATCAACTGCCTGCCAGTTGAAGCCGTAGCGCATGTTTATGTCGTCTACGATCATAACGCCCAAACCGCCCGTATCGACCACGGTGCCAACGAATCCGTACTTGCGGTCCATTTCCTGCCATTTTTCGCAAATGGTCTGGATATACATGCCTCGGGCCGCATGGGGCTGCATGTAGTAAAGGTTCTCGTCTTGGTAAGAAAAGGCTCCGGGCTGAATAACCGTCTTATCCCGCTTCCCTAAGTCGATCGCGCATATATGCTGGTATTCTTTGCGCATATCGAAAGAACCGTCCCAAAAGTTCCGGGCGGGATCATAAAAGTAGGCTCGCTCCGAATCGTCAGCAACCCATTCCGCGAGCTGTTCCCGCCTAAACTTGGGCGAAGCCTTTGTTAGACCGAAAGGCTTGTAGGTTGTCTCGAAAACCTTCTCTAGATCCCGTTCCTCGGGCCGCAGGAAGGTATTGTCACTTTTGATCCATCTGGCGACTTTCCACCCATCTGGCTTTTCTGTGCAAACCTTGTAGAAGAGCCCGCTAAAGATCGAACCGGGCGTTCCTGACAAAACTAGGGTTCCGCCGTAGTCTCCAAGGCCGGGCAGGATCGCTTCGACAATAAGCTCTTCAAAGTGAGGCCCGAAATCCTTACACTCATCCAATAAAGCGAGAGAATAAGCACCACCACGCAAACGGGTAGGAGAATCAGCGTCGTGAGCGCCCAAAAGCAATATCTGAGTTCCCCTGGGCGTAATAACACGTTTCTCCACCTCTTTGAATAAAAGCCCTAGATTTAGCTTTGAGTTTAATTCCTTCAAGGGGAGCCAAAAGAGATCCTTTGCGTGGGCTTTCGAATCCGGCACGATATAGACGATGGTACTGCCTGGGTACTTCAAATCGTGAAGCATACACTCAAACAGGTTGTACGTGGTCTTTCCTGTCCGGCGAGGGCAACAGACGGCTTTGAAGCGATCCTCGGCTAAAAGCATCTCCTTCTGCTTTTCGTGCGCTTTGCTCAGGTATACGTTAAGATCGTGTTCCTTAACCTCTTGCCGGGTCCGGTCGAAAAGGATCTTTCCGCTACGCGCGAGCCGTTTGTTCCGTTCCGCTATAACGGCCTTCGCCGTTATAGCATCGTTAATTTGATTTATTTTTCTCATTTATTTTTTATTCGGAGAAATTGTATGTGGAGCTTCTTTTTTGTTTTTAGCCTCGGGGGCACTCAAAATATACCGGACGTTTCCATAAGGTACAATTACTCGATAGCCGTCCCGATAAGTCAAACCTATACCATACGGCAAAGTCTCGAAACCTACCGCAATGGATTTATCCGTGAAAGGAAGCGATAAACTTTCTTTAGTAATTAAAAACGTGGTGACATGGCCGGCATCGGGGGAAAGGACAGAATCCTTACATTCGACAGTAATCACAGGTCGGCTCCTAACATGATGTAATACTCGTCATGCTCGATTAAAAAGCGTTGAGAGAGCGAATTGCAAATCCGATTCCAATGGCTCGCAACTACGCCCATTCCCGGAGACCAGCCTAAAGCGGCGACAAGGGCTTTTGCGATCCCGCGCTCCCTGTAAGGCTGTTTCACGTAAACGTAGTCCACAAGTATCCTTCCGTCATCTAGCATCTGTCCGCACGCAAAACCCACAATCCATTCGGGCGCGTCAGCATCGCAGCCAATGATCATACTGCGCCGTTCGCCTAAAGCAGCGATTAATCGCTGGTGTCCGGCAAAGTAGGCCGGATTCTTTATTGTCCGCTTCGTGTCCCGATAAGACTTCATCCACGAGGAGAGGACGAAATTAAAGTCCTCGGTCTTCACGGCGCGAAACGCGAGGGTAAAGGGGATTTCAGGGTCTCTCTCAGTTTCCTCAGAAACGGCAGCTAAATCACTCATGCCGGGGGAATTAGAGGGAAAAGTGCCTATTGTTAACTTTTAGACCGGAAGCCTTGATCCGGGCTATTATTAAATCTATCCTTACTTTGTGCCTTTGGCGAGACACAAAGGCCCCTGGTGGCATCCGGTTGCCAGGGGTTCTTTCTCGTCCGGAGTTACCCGTATGTCCAAATCCAAGAATCTCATGAAGTATTTCCTAAAAGAACTCGAAGAGTTTATTGCTAAGCTCGAATCGCATAAAGCCTCGCTCCACGATAAAAGCCACGGCTCTACCGATTCCAGCGATTCCGCTGGTGCTACGAAGGTGGAGCCAATGGCTAACATCCCGGAGCCAACGGCCGAAACTGCGGCCGCTTTCAAAGATGCGCCGGTTAAGGCTCCCGGCGTGCAACCTCCCCCAATAGGCGATGTGTCGCCTTTGACCGTAGATGGTGTCCCTGCTACCTTAAACGAGCCAAAGACAGAAGCACCCAAAACCGAAGAGGAAAGCCCAATGTTGATCAAATCCACCGATGGTGTCGGTCCAGATATCCAAACGTCCGATGTGCCCAATCCCGGCCTAACTGCCGAGCAGCCTGACGGAAAGCCCGTTGATCAAAGCTACGCCGTTGATTCTAATAAGATCAACCTGCCCACCCCTATTGGAGCATTGGGCGCCCTTTCCGTAAATGGCCCGGTCCAGGACGGTTCGGAGCAAAAGCCGGAAGGCGATTCAGAGCCGATGGAAGCTGATCCGATCGCAACGGAAACCGCTCACCAGGATCTTAAGGCCGAAGATGTCCCTAGCGCCGAGCCGCTGCCTGTAGACGAAAATGCTACACCTAAGGCCGATACGAAGGTCACGTCTACTTTCGATCCGATCGAGCTGAAAGCCGATTCGCCGGTCTATTCCCCTCGGCAGCCTGAGGCCGAAGGTATCTCCTTGCCGGAGCTGGATAAGGTCAAAACGGAGCCATCCGAGGAAGAGCCCGTCGATTACGCCGTAGCTGACGATTCTGCCGATCCCACGGGTTCTGATAAAAGCGAGCAGGATGCAGAAATTGATCCTGAAGAGGATCAGCCCGATGATTCTGAAGAACTAAAAAAACCCTAAGTCTGTAGACAAATAAAAACCTATATTGGTTTTCAGGGCCCGGTTTTATCGGGCCTTTTTTTTATATAACTACCGGCGTTTTTATTTTTTGAGAGAGATTGCGGCGGTGCGCTGCCGGGCAGCCAAAAAAAATATGGGGAACCGGCCCCCCTCT